>OJQF01000849.1_pt1 | contig 13672 bp, 15 predicted proteins | sample 1598681 | NCBI WGS metagenome assembly OJQF01 (sample SAMN03922506, study PRJEB24848) | human gut metagenome | isolation source: stool sample | host: Homo sapiens | place: Germany | collected 2011-11 | reverse complement strand
TTCAAAGAAGATGCCGATGGCGGCAGAAACGGCAATGTAAATAACAGGATGCTTTTTAAACCGCCAAAGCGCATACCACATAATGACAGCAAGAAGAATGCATTTCCAGTCAAAGAAGGATAGGATATTTGGTGCCGGGGTATCATTTTTTATGTTAAGGAGAGATATTTTTGCCACGCCCAGCCCGGCTGCTGTAATTAAAGCGATGGAACAGGGGCGGAGTCCGTAGAAAATTTTTTCCACAAGCAGGGCATTCTTAAATTTATCCAGTGCTTTTGAAACCGCTGTAATAACGAAGAGCGCCGGTGAGGTAAGAGACAGCGTTGCCCAGATGCCGCCGGCAATACCGAGGGTCTGATAACCTGCGTAAGTCGCCATGTTGACGCCCAGCGGCCCGGGAGTAGATTCGGAGATGGCAATCATATTGGCGATATCCGCTGTGGAAAACCAACCGGTAGATTCGGAGATGGCATAGAGGAAAGGGAGTGTTGCCAGTCCTCCGCCTGCGGCAAAAAGTCCCGCCTTAAAGAATTCCCAGAAGATCTGGAACCAGATCATTGCGCCACCTTGCCTTTCTTTCCTGCATCAGGCATGAAAATGTACCCTGCTGTTCCCGCGAAAATGACAGAGAATACCGGAGAGAGAGAGGAGAAAAGGGAGATCAGAAGAATGGAAAGAAAAATGAATGCTGTTCTTTTATCAGTAATGGATTTCCTGCCTAATTTGATGACAGTATCAAAAATCAAGACGCATACGCAGACACGGATGCCGGCGAAAGCATGGATGACAAACGGATTTGCTGCAAAGCTGGAAAGAAATATGGCAATAGCAGTAATAATGAGCATGGAAGGAGTAATGACACCTAAGGTGGCAGCCAGGCCGCCTGAAAAACCTTTTTGTTTATATCCTACAAAGGTGGCTACATTGACAGCAATCATGCCGGGCGTGCACTGGCCGATGGCGAAGTAGTCCATCAGCTCTTCTTCGGTACTCCATTTTTTATTTTCCGCTACTTCCCGCTGCAGGATAGGAAGCATGGCATATCCTCCGCCAAAAGTGACGGCGCCCATTTTAAAAAAAGTGAGAAATAAGTCCCAAAGCATAAGCAGATCCTCTTTTATAATGACTGGCATTTTTAGATTATTATAGACCTTAACAGGATAAAATGGAAAAGAAAAATCCCGCAACGTGAGGGGGCGGGATTTACGGGATACAGTTACTTTTCTGTTTTTGCTTCAGCGGCTTTTGCCTTTTCTTCTGCTTCCATTTGTTTAAACGCTTCTGTCATCTTAATTTTGCGGATGACGGCCTGTCCTTCCGGACTCTTCAGGTAAACGAGGGTAGATTTCGGAACCATACGGTAAACTGTCTCCCAGTCATCTTCGGAAAGGGCTTTCCGTACGGTGGAAGCGCTGACGACCTGGTGGCCCTTTTGTTCTCTTGGGATGACTTTCAGTTCGATACCGTTGTTGGCAAAAACTTCGCGCATGGCCCGGTTGTAAGCAAGTGTAGTTTTATCAGTCGGTTCCTCGCCTACAAAACGAACAGTGATATTCAGAGCGGGTGCGATACGCGTAGCAAATACGGTGGCATCCAGCTTCGTCTGCGCCGCCAGCTCATCGGTGCCCTTAATGAAGTATGTCGGGAAAGTGGCGTTGGAGATAATGTAGTCGCCTCCGCTGATGACGGAAACACCTTTCATATCTTTAACACCCTGCTTAATGAGTGAAAAGCGGTCAGAGAATGGGAATATGGAACGGTCTTCCTGCACGGCGAAAATAATGACCTCATCGCAGTTATTAACAGCATATTCTACAAGAGAACGATGCCCTAAGGTGAAAGGATTGCAGTTCATGACGATAGCACCGCGGTTCTTACCCTCACCGGTACCGAGGATGGAACGGACACGGTTCAGGTAGTCTTCCAATGTGTCCTGTCCGCGCTCCAGAAGACCCGCATAAGGTTCGGCTACGGCCACTTCTTTGAAACCCATATGGGCAAAAACGGGGACGTTCTTCGGCTTGGTGAAGATTTGGTTTCCTGTAATGCCGCGGCGGTTGGATTCGCCCTGGAGGTTACGGATGATACGATGGGTAAGCCCCTTTTTCTGGTAATCTTTACTGATGGCGATATCTCTCATGACACGGCCGCCGAGAGAGCCTGTGCCTATAAGTTTCCCATCATCGAAAAGTCCCATGGTATAATCAATGTTTCCTGTGAAAGTCAGATCAAATTCTTTCAGGAATTCTACAACTCTTGCTTTTTCTTCAGGATCTGTCAAAAAAATTTCTCGTTCTGTAATCATTATTTGCTCCTTAATAAGTAAAAATGATGAAGAATAAGTATACTCTTTAAATAAAAATGTAAATGCTATTTATTGACTATCAACAAACTTAATAGCATCTATGAGTTTGCGATTTGCTGCAACATCTCTTTCAACTTTAGTAAGTCTCTTGTCAATCGCATCTATGAGTTTGCAGTTTATTTTTACGTCGTCTTCTATATTAACAATTTTCTGCTCCAATTGATCGATTCTATTATCTAGTTTATTTATAACGTCACCATAATATTTAAAGCCTTCATAAATATGATTGGCCATATTTTGCATGATATCTAAAATTTCATTAGTTTGTTCAGATATAGATTTATTTTCCATATCCATTAACTTTTGTTCAATTTGTGCTTCCCAGTTGTAAACATAAGGAACTATAATTTTCATACTTAATAAACCTCCTTATCATAACTTCAAATTTATAATATATGACTATTAATTCTTTATAATACCACAGGCAAAACATTAAAATAACATAGGAGAGGGTTGATATATATGCCACAAGATAGACAAGAACGTATTGCCATGGAGAGAGAAGTTAGTCCAGATGGATTAACATATAAAGATTCTGATAAAGTCGTAGAACCTTCTGCAAATATTGTCGATCCGTTTACGGAAAAACAGGCTAATATTATTAATGGTGGAGAAAATTCATATGACCCTAAATTTTATTAAGACTGTTACATTCGAATGGTATTTATAGAAGAGAAGATCTTGATAATTTTTTTAATACATCCTATATATTTCCAAGAAATGATCCATATAGAATGCTGGGTACAACCAGAGAGTATATCTACTACGCCAATTGCTGGTAAGTAAATACATTGTAGCATAGGTAATTGAAAAACGTAAAGAAGACATGACATTAAATTCTGAATACATTTGTAAAAAGCATATAAAGCCGAAAAGGGATAAGGGGAAGGCATCTCATAAGGAGAATTTGCAATTTAAGGGGAAGCCTTGTATAATATAGAAGCTTGTTTTACACAAGCAACTTCCTGGCCCATGGGGAGCATGGGACATAGGTCCGAAAAGGAGGCGATTTCGTGAAAAAGTATGAAGTTATGTTCATCGTGGACATTGCAAATGAAGAAGTGATTCAGGCTGCAGTGAAGCTGGTGCAGGATACGATCGTTCGTATCGGCGGTACAGTAACCAAGGTTGATGAATGGGGCAAACGTCATCTGGCGTACGAAGTCAAGCATCAGAATGAAGGCTATTATGTAGTCATTGACTTTGAAGCTGACCCGTCACAGATTGCGGAACTTGACCGTATCATTAAGATCCATGAAGAAATTATTCGTCATATCATTGTTAAGCAAGATGACTAAGGGATCGAGGTAAAGACTATGAATTCAGTTCAGGTAATGGGTAATCTGGCGAGGGATCCGCAGATCCGCGCGACTAAAACCGGCCGTGCCGTGGCATCTTTTTCTATTGCTGTAAATCGTAATTATACGACACCTCAGGGTGAACAGAGAGAATTAACTGATTGGATCAATGTTGTTGCCTGGGGCAATCTGGCAGAAGCGGTGGGTAACCAGCTCAAAAAGGGAACCCGTGTTTTTGTCGAAGGGCGTTATTCCACCAGATCTTATGACACTCCTGATGGACAGAGACGGTATGTTACCGAAGTGGTAGCCAATATGATCGCTCTTCCCATTGGAATGAGTTCCCGTGTTTCCGCAGCACCGCAGGATCAGGGATTTGCGGGCAGCGAAGGCGATAGTCAGCCTAAAGGTAATTTTAACCAGTTTGGTGATTCCCACGATGATGAGGATATTCCATTCTGATTTTCCAGTTTTGGAGGAAATATGATTAAGAAAGATAGAGTAAGAAGACCGAGAAGAAAGATCTGTCAGGGCTGTGTTGATCATATCGAAAATGTTGATTACAAGGATATTGCAATGCTCCGCCGGTTCATTTCGGAACGAGGCAAGATTTTGCCCCGCCGCGTGACCGGAATATGCGCGAAACATCAGCGCAAAATCAATCTCGCAATCAAGAGGGCAAGAGCTATCGCATTGCTTCCGTTCAGCGCAGACTAATTGAATATGAAGGAACTGCAGGCAGTAAGTGGTATGGCGGCAGTTCTTTTTTTATGGTTTAGAGAGATGGAATTTTAACAGTAAAGAAAACTGATTTTTCTTTTGGAAAAGGAGTGTTATAATCAGAACATAGAGAATATACGGTTTCATTTGGGAGGGAAAGTATGACAAGAGAAGAGCGTATCCGTGCAGCGATTGCCGGCAGGGAAACAGATCGTGTGCCCGTGGCGGCGTGGATGCATTTGTCCGAACATGACCAGGATCCTATTTCTCTGGCGGAAGCGGAAGTGGAACTGACGGAAAAATATGATTTTGATTATATTAAGATGATGCCTTTCGGGCTGTACTCTACCCAGGATTTTGGCAATCAGGTAAAGATCTACTGTGATCCTTACAAAGAACCGATTGTCCAAAAGTTTGCTATTGACAGTCCTGCGGGATATGATTCAATCCGCGCGATTTCAGCACTTCAGGGAACGTACGGAAAACAGGTGGAATTTGCCCGTGAACTGGCAAAGCGCCGCATGGAAGGAACGCCGATTATCCAGACGATTTTCAGTCCTTTTTCGACCTTGAAGAAATTGGCGGGGGACAGGCTGCTTACCGATATGAAAGAATATCCGCGTTCGGTTCACCATGCATTGGCCGCTATTACAGCGACGACGATGGATTTTGTCGGGTACAATATCGATGCCGGTGTGGACGGATTCTTTTTTGCTACGCAAAATGCCGTAAAGACAATGATGACGGAAGAAGAATTTAATGAATTCGGTGTATTTTATGATTTGGCTGTCATTAACAGCTATGCGAAGAAAACCTGGTTCAATCCTATTCATATGCATGGAGAAGATGTGTATTTTGAAAAATTAAAGGATTATCCGGTAAATTGTCTGAACTGGCATGACCGTCATACCTGGCCATCACTGAAAGAAGCGCGGAGGCTCACGGATAAGTGTCTCATGGCAGGTATCCGGTCAGCTCCTTACTTTGTCAATGGCGTGCTCCAATATGATGATATTATCCTCGACGGCACACCCGCAGAAATCGCAGAACATGTGAAAGATGCTATTTCCCAGGTTGACGGGAAAGGTCTCATACTGGCGCCGGGGTGCGTGGTCAATCCGAAAGCATCGGCAGAAAATCTGATGGCTTTGCGGAAAGCGACAGAATTATAAAAGCATGTTTACTAAAGGAGGAATTTCATGAAATCATTGTGTGATATCTTGAGATCCTCTTTTGTATTGCTTTTACCGGAATGAAAGCAATGTTTTTAAGCATCATAGAAAAATGACATAAAACGCAAATGCAGCTTATCGTATAAGGACGGCCAAGCGGCAATGAAAAACCGTCTGCCAAAACAGAGTAAAATGGCAGACGGTTTTCTGGTGGGGTTTTGCAGCACAGACAAGATATAGTAAAATAAGGACATATTTATGGCAAAGGAGATTGTTTTGGCAGATTGGCTTATGAAGAAACTGCCGCCGGCGGAACGATTTCATGAAATACTTCGTTTCCTTATCGTCGGCGGCGGATGCTTCCTTTTGGAATATGTGCTTTTGTACATGCTTACTGAGTTTGCGGGGATTCCTTATCTTACCTCTTCAGCGATTGCATTCCTTATTTCGCTGCTGGTGAATTATTTACTTTGTGTGACGGTGGTTTTTCACACGGGAAAACGGACGAAAATGGAAATGTTTCTTTTTTTTGCCACATCTGCGGCAGGCTTGGGAATCAACCAGATGACCATGTGGTTCTTTGTGGAGATCGCAGGTCTTTGGTATATGTTTGCCAAGGTTATTGCCAGCGGTATCGTCATGATATGGAATTATGCAACAAAGCGGTATATCCTGAAAGGGAAAGTATAAAGGAAGAGACTTCGATGGATTGTATGAGAAATACAGTTTAGGCCGAAGTCTTTTTTTAGCTGCAGGGGAGATTATCTTTTAAGCCTTTTCTGAAAATATTAGCGCCGCCGTTAGCCGGGTGGCGGAGACCGATGACGGAAAAACCTGCGGCTGATAAAGTGATTTCACTTTTCTTCCCTACTGCGAAGATGGGCAGGGTTCCTGTTATTTCCAAAAGCTGCCGGGTATAATCCAGACCGACGGACAGTTCTTCATCGGTGGGGGTGCGGTTGGAAAGAAAACAGCCTTTTTTATAAGGGTGAAAAGGAAATATATTCCAAAGGATAAATTCATCAGGCCCAAGTCCCGCTTCAAGGCATGCCGACCAGGCAACGGTATCCGTGGGTTCGTTGAAGCCTTTTTCTCTTTGTATTTCTTTTTTTATGAAGAGGCTGTCCTTTCTGCTTGTCCGTGTTCCTTCTTTTCCAAGGATCATCATGGGGGTTACCGTTTTGTGATAGCCGAGGATCATCCGCTCGCAGGTCATGGCAATACCGGTAAAGTGGCCGCCCTGGTATCCGCAGGCTTCTGCTATAAGGAGAAGTTTAGCGGTTGAAAGGCGGCGGCTCAGGTAGGTTTCCAATTGCCGGCGGCGGAGAATGACAGCGTTTTCTATTTCATAGTCAGGATTTGTATCCGCCCACGGGTTGAAGACATTTTCCGCATGATATTTTGCGAGAGATTCGATAAAATTCTTTATGGATTCGTTTATCATTTATTTTTCCAATTTGAAAATGGTACCGTCAATAAATTCTTTCTCAACGGTAAACCGGTTATTTAAAGACCACTTTTCCATATGAGACAGATTTCCTTTCGATACATAAAGGTAGACCGGTTCTTCTTTTTTTAATTTAAGGAATTCTTCTTCCGTGATGGAAGGCATGGCATATTTTTCTTTCCATCGGTCATCACGAATATTTTGTACGTCTTCACTCGGAAGAATGGGAATGAGGCGTATCGCGGTTTCTCCCGTGTAGTAAGAGAAAGAAGCCGAGTAGGATCGGAAGAAATAGTGTTGTCCCGGAAGTTTATGCAGGTAGTCTGACATAATGTATCCTGAGCGGGTATGCATGTAAGCGGGAAGTCCCGCGCTGACGGTAACAAGGAGTGCGGAAATGGTGACGGTGGAAATGGCGGTAAGCCGTCTATGTGAATTTTTATGCCAACGGAAGAGGAGGACCCATACAGAATAGGCGGTTACAATGTAGAGCGGCCACCATTGGGAATCCGGGAAAAAGAATGTACCTGCGAGCAGCGCAGCAATCAAAAGGAGGAACGGAATTATCGCAAGCAGTCCCGGGATTTTCTTTCCGCTTGTCACATCCGGTGCGGCATGGGCGGCAAGAACGGCTGCCGGTACGAGAGCGATATAGGTGTAGGTCACATACTTTGTCGCCATAAGGGTATAAAAAAGGAGCGTACCGAAACACCATACCATAAGAAAAAGATAAAATGATGTTTTTTCTTTCCACTGTTTCTTTATTTCATAGAAAAAAAGTCCTGTCCAGGGAAGAAGAGAGAAAGGGAGAAGAAGAAAATAGTAGTAGAAGTGGTTATCTCTCGGATGTTCGGATGATGTGGCGCGGACAATATTGTGAAGACCGAGAAATTCGCGGATGAATGGATCGCCATGTATGGCGTACATGCAGGCGTACCAAGGGAGAGCAGTGATGAAGAAGATAAGGATTCCCTGCCAGGGAAAGAGACGGAGGAATAGTTTTTTATTCCGCATCAAGCCACACCAAATCAGCAGGAGCATTCCCGGAAGGACAAGACCGACAGGACCTTTGGAAAGGCATGCCAGACCCGCAGAAAAGTAGGCGATGACCATGTGGCGCCTGTTGTTTTCCATGAGGCCGATATAGGCGGAAAGAAGTGTAGGCACAGTGAAAAGCATCAGCATACTGTCAGTAATGATGGCGTGAGAAATAATCCAAAATTCCAGAGAAGTGGCAAGCATGATGCCCGACCAGACGGCAACTACGTTATTTTTCGTAATCCGGCGGATATACCAGACAAGAAGTGTGATCGTTGCAGCCCCGCAGAAGGCGGCAGGGAGACGTGAGGCAAAATCGGTAAAGCCGAAGAGACTGTATGAGATGGACATGAGCCAGTACACCATGGCAGGTTTATCAAACCAAAAATGGCCGTAGATTTGCGGCGACAGCCAGTTCCCTGACAATACCATTTCCTTGGCGGTAAGCGCATAGTTGGATTCTACCGGATCGGTGACTGGAAGGAGATGGGAACCCCAGGCAAAAAACATGAGGGCCAGCGCAAAGATACCGATTAATGTCTGTGCGGTAGTGTATTTAAATTCTCTTTTTGCAGTTTCTTCCCGTGCTTTTTGAAGCCTTTCCCGCTTTTGTTTCTTTGTGCTCATGGCAGTCCTCTTATGTTTTTTAAGATTCTTTTCGTAAAAACAGCGCCGTATCTTTTTTCCAAATCAGTTGCAGTCCTGCTTTCTGTGTTTTGGGCCATCGATTGTATACTTTTTCCTGTACAAGGATGTAAGCGCCTTTTTCTATATCTCTGTCTATACTGTCTGTCGGAAGAATAATTCCTTTTTCCCGGTTTTTTATTGCTTCTTCAAAGTTTTCTTCATCAAATTTAGGAAGGATCTTGCCGTAAATATCTCCGTAAAATGCCACAGAAGGACGATAGAATGCGTCAATATATACAGATTCATTTCCCGGACGGTTTTTTTTCAGTTCCAGGGCGATACTTTCTGATGTGAAGAGCCGTGTGACAGTCACGCCGAAGGTGAACCATACGGAGAAAACGAAGCATGAAACAATGAACCCCTGGCAAATAAGAAAATCTTTAAATCGTCCCTTTTTGAAAAAGTAAGCAGCAATCAGTCCCGCCGCCAGCATAGCGGCAGAAACGCACCATTGGCTCCATTTGCCTGCATCAGGAGCAATCGGAGCGCAGGCAATGGCCCCTGCGGTGATAAGAGAAAAGAATAGATGGGTATAAAGGAATAGTTTCGAAATATGTCCGGTTTCCTCCAGATTCACCATGTATTTTCCTGCTAAAAGAGAGAGCGGAGGGAACATGGGAAGAATATAGGAAAAGAGCTGCGTAGAGGAAAAGGAAAAGAAAATAAATATGAAGACAGTCCATACATAAAAGAAAAGAAGGGTATGATCTTTCCGCCATTCCGGGAAATGGCGGAATATACCGGGGATAGAGCCGGTCCATGGATAAAATCCTGCTGCTAAAACGATAAAAAACAGCCACAGATGGTTTTTCCCCACATGCTCAGGACTGGAAAAGCGGGCCAGGTTATGATAGCCGAAGAAGGTATCCATAAAAACAGGACCGTGGTGCATGGTCATGTATATAAACCAGGGAAAACTGATGAGGCAGGCCAGGGGAATGCCCCAGTACCATTTCAGGGCCATAATGTTTTTTAATGTAAAGCTTTTGGTAATCATCATCCAAAGAGCAACGATGAGTGCGGGGAATCCAAATCCGATGGGACCCTTTGTCAGAAAAGCAAGGCCGCATGCCATGTACGCAGGAATGTATTCTTTGCGAAGAAAGGATATAAGAGCGACCGTCAGTGCGAAAACAAGAGTCGTATCAGTAACGGCACTTCTGGCAAGAACAATAATTTCCAGAGAAGTGGCACATATGAAAGCACCTGTAAGAGCCGGTTTTTCTCCAATCAGTTTTCTTGTAAAAAGATACAGGTAAGAAGCGGTACAGGCACCGATTATGGCCGAGGGAAATCTGGCGGCAAAAGTAGAAACGCCGAAAACAGAAAAGGAAACCGCGTCAAGCCAGTAAAAAAGCGGCGGCTTATCATACCAGTACTCCCCGTAAATACGGGGGGAAAGCCAGTCGCCTGTGAGAAGCATTTCTTTTGCCGTTTCACCGTAGACAGGTTCGTCAGGATCTACGAGCGGAATGATGTCCGAAAATAATCCATACAAAAGGAGAGCAAATACAAATATAAGAAAAGCATTTTTATTTTTCATGTTTTTTTGATTTCTGCCAAAAGTAAAAAGCAACGGCGATGCTGCCGGCTGTAAGGAAAGAAATAAGGGCAATTTCTATTTTGTATTCAAGAAGAAGCATCCAGTTTTCTCCGAGTATTTCTCCTGTATATACAAGGAATATCGTCCATGGGATTGTGCCGATAATCGTGTAAGCAATAAACTGGGGGAGAGGATAATGTGCGATGCCTGCGGGAAGGGAGATAAAAGTGCGGATCCCCGGAAGAAGGCGGCCTGTAAAAACAGCGATGCCCCCATATGTTTCAAACCAGTTTTTTGCAGCAATCAGTTTCTTCGCACCAAGACCGCCTTTAGCTGTGTGACGGAGCATGAATTCCCGTCCGCCTTTGAGCCCCATGTAGTAAGATAAAAGAGAGCCTGCGATACCGGCGGCTGTACCGATGATAATGGTGGGCCAAAAAGAAAAGATCTGCTGTGAAACAAGAAATCCGGCAAACCCGAGGATAATTTCACTGGGAATGGGGATATTCATGTTTTCCAAAGCCATACAGATAAAAAGTGCGATATAACCCCAATCGGAAAGAAAGGAGATGAGTAATTCCATAATAGTTCCTTTTAATGTGGTTTAACGTGTATTATGTTTGGAAAGCTTTTATTTTAAACTATAGCATGGCAGAAAAATGTGGTCAAATCGACAGAATGCATAATTATCTCATTTACAGAGGACGGAAATGGGAGAAGACGGAGAGGTCTTTATGAATATTTATTGACATATATGCAGAATATTGATAAAATATGCACATCGATTATTTTATTTGAGATATGGAGATGGGAGTATGTTCAATAAAAAGATGAAAGCATGGCTGGCGGTAGGAGCACTGGCAGCTGTATTGGCAGTATCGGGCTGCGGTGGAAATGGAGATAAGGCAAAAAGTGGTGATGCTGCGAAATCAGGCGTGCCGTCTATCGTTCGTGTAGGGGCTGAAACCACTTTTCCGCCTTTTGAATTTACAAAAGATGACAAGTACGTGGGATTTGACCTGGATCTGGCAGAAGCCGTCATTAAGCAGATGGGCAGCAAGATGGAGTTTAAGAGTATGGGGTTTGATGCTCTGATCCCCGCGGTCCAGAGCGGACAGATTGACATGATCGCATCCGGACTTTCAGCAAACCCGGAACGTGAAAAACAGGTCGCTTTTTCTGATGTATACTTTGATAAAAATGGTTTTGTTATCATTGTTAACAAAGATAATAACAGTCTGAAAGACTGGGCGGATCTGGAAGGCAAGAAGGTGGGAGCCCAGGTAGGGACGGAACCGGTCAAGATGATTCAGGAAGCAAAAGGCGAAGTAAAACAGCTTGACTCCAACGCCCAGGCATTTATGGAACTCCGTGCGAAGACATTAGATGCTTTTGTTGTTGATCAGCCGGTGGCTATGTTCTATATGAAGCAAGGCGGTTCTGAAGACTTGAAGATCGTCGGTACGCCAAAGACAGATGTAGGATTTGTTTTTGCTATGAAGAAAGAAAATAAAGAATTGCAGGCGGCGGTGAATAAAGCGCTGAAGGAATTAAAAGCAAACGGTGAATATGACAAGATTTTTGAAAAATGGTTCGGTAAAGCGGAAAAATAAGTTTTTTGAGTAAAAATGAAGAGCCTCTGTGTGGCAGGGGTTCTTTTCATTTGCAGAAAACCTATAAGATAAAAAAATCATGTTGTAACTATTGACATTACAATAGTGTAGTAGTATTGTTGATGTATCAAAAAGTATTACATTAAAAATCAAGGAGGAAAATTATGAAAATTGCAGTTATTGGAGCAAATGGTAAAGCCGGACGGCTGATCGTCAGTGAAGCGGTAAGACGCGGCGCAGAAGTAACAGCGGTGGTGAGAAGTGATAACAGATCCGAGACCCCGCATGTTATCCAAAAAGATATCATGGATTTGACGAAGGCAGATTTGAAGGATTTTGATGTAGTGGTGAATGCTTTTGGTGTATGGGATCCGGACAAGATGGGTCTCCACAGCACAGTATTAAATCATTTGAGCAATCTTTTGAGTGGAAGCAGTATACGTCTTCTCGTAGTCGGCGGAGCAGGCAGTTTGTATACTGATAAGACTCATACGATGATGATCAGTGATGTACCTGATTTTCCGAAAGATTATAAACCGGTAGCTGATGCCATGAAAAAATCTCTTAATGAATTGCGCAAAAGAAAAGATGTGGTATGGACTTATATCAGTCCGGCTGCAGAATTTGATGCAGCAGGTGCACGAACGGGAAGATACCTGTTAGCAGGAGAAGAATTTACAACGAATGCGGAAGGAAAAAGTTATATCAGTTATGCAGACTATGCTATTGCTATGGTGGATGAAGCAGAAAAAGGGAACCATAAAAATCAGCGGATCAGTGTCTTAGGAAAGTAATTTGGCCATTCATTTGACCGGTTTCTGTTCCTCATTGATGGCTTTGCAGCAGCAATGATACTGGAGAAGCCGGTAGAAGTACTGGAAGACATTTATTGGTTATTACTGATGCCGGAAGGTCGAAGCGATCGAGAGGAATGGAAGCTGTCAGTTTTATGCAAATGATGCTGGCTGCAAAGGAAGAGACCGGTTGAATCGGCAGATTTACCCTTGCAAAATGGCAAAAGGAATTATAATATGAAAGAAAAACAATGGCAGGGGGAAATAGGTTGCAGATTTCAAGTCGATTTACGATTGCTGTCCATATGCTTGCTTATATATCTATGTATGGGGAAAAAGAGAAGGTAACAAGTGAAATTCTTTCAGGAAGCATTCAGGTGAATCCTGTTATTATCCGACGTCTTCTGTCGCGGATGAAAACAGCCGGTCTTATTACCGTGGCACGGGGGAGCGGAGGAGCTTTGCTTGCGAAAAAGGAAGGCGAAATCACATTCCTTGATATTTGCCGTGCAGTGGATGCGGTTCATGCAGATGGACTTTTCCATTTTCATGAACACCCTAATCCCCGATGCCCTGTAGGTCTTTCAATTCATCAGGCGCTTGACGGAAAGCTGGCTCAGGTGCAGCAGGCGATGGAAAAGGAAATGGGAATGATTTCACTTGCGGATGTGGTTCATGGTATGCAAATAAAATAAGCCTGTAAAAAGTGGAGTGATAATCGTCATTCCTTTTTTTAGACAGAAATATACATACGTGATTTTGGACATGATGCATAATGTATCAAAATCAGGAGAATGCGAAGAATTCAAGGATTTAAATATAGAACATAAAATATGGCTATGCTATAATAGACATACTTTATAGGGTATAAATTTGTTTGGAAGATTTCAGTCATTGAAATTGATATTTCTTCCTACAAAAGGAAAGGGGTTCTCTGAATGAGTGAAAAGAAGCCTGTCTCTTATACACATCTGACGCTGCCGACGATCTACTCT
>OJQF01000838.1_pt1 | contig 13782 bp, 9 predicted proteins | sample 1598681 | NCBI WGS metagenome assembly OJQF01 (sample SAMN03922506, study PRJEB24848) | human gut metagenome | isolation source: stool sample | host: Homo sapiens | place: Germany | collected 2011-11 | reverse complement strand
AGGAAACATAATGACGAATCATTGCGTTCCCTTTATTAAACTCAATACATTTAACAACACATTCTTTTGCCTCATCGTATTTGTCCAACCAATTGTACATGTTACTTAAAGAGCTGTAAACAGCATCCAAACATAACGAATCACACAAATCTTCAGCAATAGTCAAAGCCGCTTGAAAATTCTTTTCCGCTTCGGCAAAATTTTTCATATACAAATGAGACCATCCCAAACTATGCAGAGCATAGAATTCATTTTTAGCCTGTCCTGACTTTTTGTAATGCATGAGGGCTTTCTTGTAATAGCGTTTTGCAACGCTATCGACATATTGCTTCTGATAAGCCTTACCTAAGTAAAAATATATCGTACCAGCCACGCCATCATCTCGACATTCAGGGATCAATGACTCCGCACTCAACAGCGTCTCCAGTCTAGCCTTTTCATCGACCCCCTGAAGCGCCTTACTCTGATAATAATAGGCAAGAATCGCATGAGGATCTTTCAAATGCCTCGAATAATAATTTACAGCGACATTTATCAGCGAGTCGGAAGGAAGCGGCTGCCCTACCTTGCTAGCGGCCTGCGTACTAAGCAAACAATAGAGAGCCCGGTTCGGCCGGCTGAGCCACCTCGGGTTGGTAATCTCGCCCAATGTCCGGACGGCGCTGTCCGGACACGAGTCCATCACGGATTCGGCCCTCGAGAGAATTCCTTCCATCCGGTCGTTGAATTTTCCGCAGGACGCCAGAAAACCCGTCAAAGCCAGTGCAAACGCGAAAATCCGATTTCGTCCCATATCATTTTGCCAATCAATTTATTATTCCCCGGTCTGTGAAGAACAAAATTAATGATAAAAAACGGTGCGTAAGCGGTTTCCGTGTAAAAATTGTCATCAAACGGCCGAAAAATACGGATGTTCCCGCTCTATTTCCGACCGATCGGCATATCACATTTAGGCCGTATTCTATGCTCTAAGGGCCGCCCCTGTCCCCCCCATCGGAGCGACCGAGCGCTCCGATGCGGACGCAAGCTGTGCCGCCCTTGCGAAATCGCCCGGAATTTCCTACATTTATCGATCAATTCAAACGAGAGATACCTATGAAAAAGACCTTATCACTGTTCGCCGGCGCCCTGTTCTGGATTTTTCCGGCGACAGCTCAGATTCCCGAAGCGCAGCCGCTCTACCCGCAAGGCGCGCCGGACAACAACGGACTGCCCGCAGACAAGGCCGTTTATGCCGAAAGCCATGCGGAGAAGATCGCCGAGGCCGACTACATGCTGTTTCGGGCCGATCCGTCCAAGGCAACGGGCCAGGCCGTCGTCATCTGTCCGGGAGGGGCTTACCTGGGCGTAGCCTACACCCACGAGGGCATTCAGGTCGCCCAATGGATGAACGAGCGCGGGATCACGGCGCTGATGCTCCGCTACCGGATGCCGAACGGACATCACGACATTCCGCTGCACGACGCCCGGACGGCGATCGCGCTGCTGAGGGATCACGCCGCCGAATGGGGGATCGACCCGCATCAGGTCGGCATCATGGGCTTCTCGGCCGGAGGGCATCTGGCCTCGACGGTCTCGACCCATTTCGAGAACGACTCGCAGCGCCCCGATTTCTCGATCCTGATCTACCCGGTCATCACGATGGACGAGCGCTACACGCATAAGGTATCGCGCGAGGAACTGATCGGCCGGGACGCTCCGATCGAGCTCGTGGACCGATACTCGAACGAGAAGCAGGTGTCGGACCGCACGCCCGTCACGTTTCTGGCGCTGAGCGATGACGACGGAGGAGTGCCCCCGGTCAACAGCACGATGTACTACGAAGCGCTGAAGGCCCACGGCGTACCGGCGGAGCTGCACGTCTACCCGTCGGGAGGCCACGGCTGGGGCTGGCTCGAAACCTTCAAGTACCACGACGAGCTGCGGACATCGCTCGACCGCTGGCTGAAAGAGATACGGAAATAGTCCGGTCGCAGTCGCAGCGCCCCGCGCCGGACACACCGCACGGACGGGATAAGACCGGTCGGACGGCCGGTTCGCGAACCGGCGGGCGGAATCGTTCCAAACAAATCGCATATCGTGTCGCGGACGATGCGCTGCATTCCGATCGTCGCACTGCGAGCGGAAGTGCGCCGTCCTTGCTTCGACTCGGCCGGCGCTCGGCAAAGCGCGCGAAGTTCCGCCGGCCCTCCCTGCATTCCGACCCGTTCCGGTGAGGTGAAGAATTTCGGTCGTAACGACCGAAGAGCCCCAAGCGTTATCCGCATAAACGGACGACCGGACCGCAGACGCGACGGCGGACGAGCCAGAAAAAAACTCCGAGGCCGGACCGCACGGCTGCCGATTGCTCCGGGGAAAATAGACCAATATCGAACGCCATGAGAAAATATCGCATCCGACCGATTCTGGCGACAGCCTGTCTGCTGAGCCTCTGCCACCTGCAGGCCCAGACGCCTCGAGCCCGGCCGCTCTATCCCCAAGGAGCACCCGACAGCAACGGGCTGCCGCCCGAAAACGTACGCACGACGCAGGACATCGTTTTCGGCGCTACGGAGGCCGACTACCTGGCCTACCCGGCCGATGCGGACCGGGCCACAGGCCAAGCCGTCGTGATCTGTCCGGGAGGAGGCTACGCGGCCGTTTGTTTCGACCACGAAGGGATACAGGTCGCCCGGTGGCTGAACGAGCGGGGTATCACGGCCGTCGTGCTGCGCTACCGGATGCCGAACGGACATCCCGACATTCCGATCGAAGACGCGCTGGCGGCCATACGAATGGTCCGGGAAAAGGCGCGGCTGTGGCATGTCGATCCGCACCGCGTAGGCATCATGGGCTTCTCGGCCGGAGGACATCTGGCGGCGGCCGCATCGACCCGATTCACGGGAACGGACGACCGGCCCGACTTCACGGTACTGATGTACGCCGCTATCTCGCGCGACGAGAGGATGATCGACCGCGAGACGATGGGCAACCTGTTCGGAGCCGACGTACCGACGGATTCCGCGCTTTACTCCTGCGAGAAGGAAGTGACAGCCCGGACGCCACCCGCCTTCATCGCCATGAGCGACGACGACGACAACGTGCTGCCCGGCAACAGCATCTGCTACTATACGGCGCTGAAAAGGCACGGCGTTCCGGCCGAGCTGCACGCCTACCCCCGCGGCAAGCACGGATGGGGCTGGAACCCGTCGTTCAGGTATTATGACGAACTGACCGCCTCGCTGGGACGCTGGCTCGAAGAGATCGGCGAAAAACAGGCCGGACGCTCCGTTCCATAGTCGCGCAACGCCCGGGCGAAAACGGGAGGAAGCGACGGACGCGACCGCGGAACGGGACCGGCAACCCGGCTATCCGCTGCTTCTACCGCCACGTATCCGCCGCCGCACGACAGGAGGAAACGGGCATCCGCGCCGGTCCGCATAACGGAAAAACCCCGTTTTCAACGGGAAGCCGCGCCGCCGGGCAAAAGCACGTTGCGGACCGGTTCCCGCGAATACGTCTCCGCCGCGTTCTCCGCCCAACTCTCGCAATAACGGCCGAAACCTCAACGAACGCCTTGCGCAAACGGAAAAAGCCGGGCGCTTTCCGGCCTACGGGCCCGCCGGAAACGCTCGAACGGACCGGTCCTCTCCAAACGAGAAATGTCCGGACAGCTCGTCGCCATCCGGACATTCGATCGGAAAACGCTCGGCGCGTCCGCCCCTCCCTTCCCGAAAACGGGAAGCGGCGGAACCGCCTTACAACAGCTTGGTTATTTTCTCCTCGAGCACGCTCTTCGGACAGGCGCCGACCTGCTTATCGACCACCTGACCGCCCTTGATAAAGAGAATCGTCGGGATGTTGCGAACGCTGAACTGCGTGGCAACGGCATTGTTGTCGTCCACGTCGCATTTGCCGATCTCTACGCGGCCTTCGTACTCGGCGGCCAGCTCGTCGATAATCGGGGCGATCGTCCGGCAGGGTCCGCACCATTCGGCCCAGAAATCGACGACCAGCGGTTTGCCCGAATCCATCAGGGTTTTCAGATTTTCAGAGGTGATAGCAAGTGCCATATCGGTGAATTTTAAATGATTTGTCTGTCGCAAAGTTGACAATTCCTTCCGAAAAAAACGCATCGCGGCGGACAAAACGGTCAACAAGTTATTTACGTTTTTCGCATCGCGCCGAACCTCAGCGAGATACGCTCTACATCAACGTATATCGAAGCGAGTAATCGTCGAAAGTCCGGATCAGATCGCCGGTCAGCGCGACCTTGACGCTCTTCGAATACAAATTCACTGCCACTTCGGCTGCCGGGTCGTACACCTTGAAACGCAGGATCACCTGGCCCCGGTTCTCCTTCGCGGCGGCCGACAGCCTGCCGACCAATTCCTCGGTCAGCTCGTCGACGGGAACCGACACGGTCACCTCCTTCATCAGCGTCTCCTGCGCTTCGGCCAACATCATGATCGACGTAATGCGCGTCTCCAGCTCGTTGGGATTGTATATGCGCGGAGCGACCTTCCCCTTGATAAGCAGATAGTAACCCTCGAACAGGAAGCGGCGGAAATTCTCGTAATCCTTCGAGAACAGCACGAATTCGTGCGAGCCGTTGTAATCCTCGATCGTGAAGCGTCCGTAGGGCTTGCCCGTCTTCGTGGTCAGGTGCATGACCGAGGTGACCATGCCCGCCGCGACGAAATCTCTCCCGTTCATCGACGGCAGATCGGCCAGATCGCCCAGCGAGCAGGTACAGTAATGTTTGATAATCAATGAAAAGTCATCCAACGGATGCGACGACAGGTAGATCCCGATCACGTCGCGCTCGCGGTTCAGCGTCTCGAGTTTCGTCCAAGGCGTATATTGCGGCGGCTCGGGCTTCTGCACCGACGACTCCTCGGTAATGCCGCCGAACAGGCTCTGCTGCACGTTGTTCTTCTCGCTCTGCACGCGGTTTCCGTACCGTACCAGCGCATCCAGCAGCGTACCGTCGTGCTCGTCCCGCGCCAGATAGGCGCTGCGCGGCAGATCGCTGATCGCGTCGAACGCGCCTCCGAGCACCAAATTTTCCAACGTTTTCTTATTGACGGTCTGCAGATTGACCCGCTCTACGAAATCGTACACGGACTTGAAAGGCCCTCCTTCCTTGCGCGTGTCGATGATATTCTGCACGGCCGACTCGCCCACGCCTTTGATAGCGGCCAAACCGAAACGGACATTGCCCCCCTCGTCGACCGAGAAGCGGATCTTGCTGTGATTGACATCGGGCCCCAGCACCGAGAGGCCCATCCGCTTGCACTCGTCCATGAAGAAGCTGATCTTCTTGATGTCCGACAGGTTGCGGCTCAGCAGCGCAGCCATGAACTCGGCCGGATAGTGGGCCTTCAGATAGGCCGTCTGATAGGAAACGTAAGCGTAGCAGGTCGAGTGCGACTTGTTGAACGCGTACGACGCGAACGCCTCCCAGTCCCCCCATATCTTCTCGCAGATTTTCGGGTCGTGCCCGTTCTTCTTCGCGCCCTCGATGAACTTGGGCTTCATCTTGTCCAGCACGTCGCGCTTCTTCTTTCCCATCGCCTTGCGCAGCGTGTCGGCCTCTCCCCCGGTAAAGCCGGCCAGCTTCTGCGACAGCAGCATGACCTGCTCCTGATAGACCGTAATGCCGTACGTGTCCTTCAGATACTCCTCCATGTCGGGTATCTCGTACGTGACGGGCTCTAGACCGTGCTTGCGGGCGATGAAGTTCGGAATATATTCCATCGGACCGGGCCGGTACAGCGCGTTCATCGCGATCAGGTCCTCGAAACGGTTCGGCTTCAGGTTGCGCAGGTGTTTTTTCATGCCGGGCGACTCGAACTGGAACAGCCCCGTCGTCTCTCCCCGGCTGTAGAGGTCGTAAGTCAGCGGATCGTCGAGGGGGATCGCGTCGATGTCGGGCCGGCTGCCGGTCGTCGACTCGATGTTCTCGAGCGCATCCTTGATGATCGACAGCGTCTTGAGACCCAGAAAGTCCATCTTGATCAGCCCGACGCTCTCGACCAGCTTGCCCTCGTACTGCACGACGTTCAGCTCGGCGTCCTTCGCTATGGCCATCGGAGCGAACTTCTCCAAATCGTCCTGTCCGATAATCACGCCGCAGGCGTGCACGCCGGTCTGGCGCACGGAGCCCTCGAGTTTCTCTGCGTACTTCATCGTGTCGCGGATCAGCGGATTGTCCGACTCCTTTTCCTTTACCAGCTCGGGAACTTCCTTGTAGGCCTTGGCGAAAGTGGTCCCGGGCTTTTCGGGTACCAGTTTCGAGATGCGGTTGCTCTCCGAGAGGGGCAGCTTCTGTACGCGGGCGACGTCCTTGATCGCGGCTTTCGGCGCCATCGTGCCGAACGTGACGATCTGTGCGACGCGCTTGCTGCCGTACTTCTCGACCACGTAGTGCAGCACGTCGGCGCGGCCGTCCTCGTCGAAATCGACGTCCACGTCCGGAAGCGAAATCCGGTCGGGATTCAGGAAGCGCTCGAACAGCAGGTCGTACTTCATCGGGTCGATATTGGTGATCGTCAGCGAGTAGGCGACGACCGACCCGGCCGCCGAGCCCCGGCCCGGCCCCACCGAGACGCCCATTTCCCGGGCGGCGCGAATAAAGTCCCACACGATCAGGAAGTACCCCGGGAAGCCCATCCACTCGATCGTCGACAGTTCGTACTCGATACGCTTGCGGACAGCGTCCGACAGCGTGCCGTAGCGTCTCTCGGCCCCCTTGTAGGTCAGATGCTCCAGATAGCGGAACTGCTTGGCGATCGTCAGCTGGTCCGACAGCTCGGGATGCCGCCCGACCACCTCGTCGAGCGAATCCGTACATCGGTCTATCTCGGCGAGCACGGCCTCGTCCTTGATCTTCTTGCGGAACGTTTCCTTGAGCTGGTCCAGCGGTACGTCGAAGTCGTCCGGAATCGGGAAGTTCGGCATCAGAGGTTTATGCTCGAGCGAGTATTCCTCGACCTTTCCGGCGATCTCGGCCGTCGTGGCCAGAGCCTCCGGATGATCGGGGAACAGCGCGGCCATCTCCTCCTCGCTCTTGAGGTACTCCTGCCACGTATAGCGCATACGGTTCGGATCGTCCAGATCGCGGCCCGTATTGAGGCAGATCAGCCGGTCGTGGGCCGGCGCGTCGTCGGCCATGATGAAGTGCACGTCGTTCGAGCAGATATATTTCACGCCGTACTCGGCGGCAAGCTGCAACAGCACGGCGTTCACCTTCTTCTGATTCTCGTACACCTGCTCGTCGATACGCGGAATACCGCTCTGATGAAGCTGCAGCTCGAGGTAGTAATCCTCGCCGAAAATGGAGACGAACTCCTCGACGACGCGGCGCGCCTCCTGCATGTCGCCCCTCATGATAGCCTGCGGCAGTTCGCCGCCCAGGCAGGCCGAGCAACAGATAATCCCGTCGTGATAGAGGCGCAGCAGCTCCTTGTCGACCCGGGGACGGTAGTAGAACCCCTCGGTAAAGGCATACGACACGATTTTGGAAAGATTGTGGTACCCCTCCAGATTCTTGGCCAGCAGAATCAGGTGGTCGCCCCGGTCGTCCTTGCCGCTCTTGTCGAAGCGGCTGCCTCCGGCCACGTAGACCTCGCAGCCGAGAATCGGCTTGATCCCCTCCTTTTCGGCCGCGTCGTGAAACTCCTTGACTCCGTACATATTGCCGTGGTCGGTGATCGCCAGCGCGGTCATGCCGAGCTCCTTGGCACGCTTGAGCAGCGGCTTGATAGCCGCCGCGCCGTCCAGAATCGAATATTGCGTATGTACATGAAGATGAGTGAACTGCCCCATTGTTTCCCATTATTATGCCTCGACACAAAAGTAACGAAAAATAAACGGAAATACCGGGCACGGAAAGTGCATTTTATCAACAATATTTCGTACATTGTATCGGGAAAGGGACCGAAATCCGGCATCCGGATCCGCGCGGTCCCCGACCGAACAAACCCTCAATACGCAAAGCCATGGACAACTCGAAATTATCGGTTCTGAAAACCTTTTCATCGGCGGGCGAGGCCTCGATCTATCAGAGCCTGCTCGAGAGCAACGGCATCCGGTGCGAACTGCTCAACGAAGGCATCTCGGACATTCTGCCGATTCCGGGCGACCTGTCGAAAATCCGTCTCGTGGTCAACGAGGCCGATGCCGCGAAGGCCGAGGAGATCCTTGCTGCCGGATTCGATCAGGAAGAATTCGACACGGAGAGCGCCAAACGGCGCAAGAAGCCCTGAGCAAACGCCGTTGCCGCCCCGCGTCCGTCACCGTCTCCAGGCCGTTGACGGTAACGGACCGCACGACAGTCGGAAGGACAAGACCCGCTTGCTTCTTTCCGGTGCGTTGTTACAGCTATCCGCTCGGAGAACCGGTATGCCAGGAGCATGCGGCAAAGGATCACGGATATTCTGCCGCCCCCGGACGGCTTGCAGGGAAAAGGCATCCGCGACCTACCGAACGAGCGGGCGATCTCTCGACCTCAAGATAAAAAGCGGGACTAACCGTATGCCGCGACAGACCGACACCGCCGAGCCTTTCCCCAGAAGAGACGACACGCACGCGACATCCCGCCAAAGAAACGACACGCTGACGTCCTTGCCTTCCATGCCGCTGATTCCGACTCGAAACGGCCCGTATTTCGCCAAACAAAACAGAGACGACGCCCCGCCGGCAGTGCCGAAACCCCAACGCCTGCCCCGGCACGACCCGGAGTATCCTACGGCACACGGTTATCCCCGCTTTTCCTTAATTTATGCCCCTGCGTCCCTGTACAAGACCGACTATATCCCGCATCACGGAAAAAGAACGGTCCGCACAACAGAGACCGAACCGCGCTACATCCATCTAACCCTCTCCGTTATTTGCCGAACACCTGATAAAATACAGAACCAAACCTACGGAAAAAGCAGCGGCGTCTTATGCGGACGCCGCTGCCTATCCATATTCCGTCTCCAGAAAACCGGTCTGTCTCTACACCCGGTCCGCCCGGCTTACGGGCAAGCTACCAGCCGAGCACATAGGCGAAAATCAGCGGAGCGACGATCGTGGCGTCCGACTCGACGATGAATTTCGGCGTATCGGGCAGCAGCTTGCCCCAGGTGATTTTCTCGTTGGGTACGGCGCCCGAATAGGAACCGTACGAAGTGGTCGAGTCCGAAATCTGGCAGAAATAGGCCCAGCACGGAGTGTCCTCCCACTCCAGATCCTGATACATCATCGGCACGACGCAGATCGGGAAGTCGCCCGAAATGCCCCCGGCAATCTGGAAGAAGCCGACGCCTTTCCCGCCGCTGTTGGCGCGATACCACTCCGTCAGGAAGATCATCGTCTCGATACCGCCCTTGACCGTCGAGGCTTTCAGCTCGCCCTTGATGACATAAGAAGTGAAGATGTTACCCATCGTGCTGTCCTCCCAGCCCGGAACGATGATCGGGATGTTTTTCTCGCAGGCGGCCAGCATCCAGCTGTTCTTCGGATCGATCTCGTAATACTGCTCCAGCTCGCCGCTGCGCAGCAACTTGTACATGAACTCGTAGGGCAGATAGCGCTCGCCCTTGTCGTCGGCATCCTTCCATATCTTGAAGATATGTCCCTGCAGGCGGCGGAACGCCTCTTCTTCCGGAATGCAGGTATCCGTCACGCGGTTCATATGATTTTCGAGCAGGTTCCACTCGTCCTGAGGCGTCAGGTCGCGGTAGTGCGGCACGCGCTTGTAATGCGAGTGGGCCACCAGGTTCATGATATCCTCCTCCAGGTTGGCGCCCGTGCAGGTGATAATCTGCACCTTGTCCCGGCGGATCATCTCGGCGAGCGAGATGCCCAGCTCGGCCGTGCTCATCGCACCGCCCAGCGTAATCATCATCTTGCCACCGGCGTCGATATGGGCTTCGTATCCTTTCGCGGCGTCGATCAGGGCCGCCGCGTTGAAATGGCGGTAGTGATGCGTGATAAACTGTGAAACAGGTCCCTTTTCCATTTTGTTTGCTGATTAAGGTTTCAAGAGCCACAAAGGTAGCAATTTAAACGGACAATCGGCAAAAAATTCTCGGCCGCCGGCCGCCTCCGGCAACGGGTCGACAAGAAGCGAGGAAACGCTCCACCCCGGCCCGGAGGGCGCACCTCCCGTCCGGTCCGAGCTCCGGCGCGGACCGAAACGGCGCATAACGACCGGTCGATTTCCCCGATCATATGACTTTCGATCCTTGTTGGCCAGTGGACGCTTTTTTACTCCTACACTTTGAGCTCGGGTTGCAGACGCCCCGGGACGAGAAGACGATCTGCCCGCGCGATTCACAAAGACCTTACTGAATGAAAAAGCATCGGGAGCGACGATTCCGACCAATCATATACATATTCCGCTCTGCCGCCTCATATATCCCGCTGCCGCAACTTTCACCATCTCAATCAGACGGTCGATACGCCACCGAGCCATAGAACTCTTTTCTATGAGCGGTCCGGAACGGTCGAACCGTCCGGAACGGCCGCAAAAAAGCATTATAATTACCGGAAACTCAGGATCGCGGCGAACGGGACGAATACGGCGACGGTTACGGCAAGCGAACCGGCCCGAACAATACAGCGGACCGACGCCTCCCCCACATGCCGCCCCGGCTGCCAGCGCGCGGCCCCGCTCGCCACACAACGCCCCGTACCTACTGTTCGATATAGCCGAACCGGCGGAGCTGGCGATCGTCGTTGCGCCAGTTGTCGTTGACCTTGACGAACAGCTGAAGGAAAACCTTCTTGCCCAGAAATTGTTCCAGCTCCTCGCGGGCCTGCGTTCCGACCCGTTTCAGGCGCTCGCCCCGATGACCGATCACGATGCCTTTCTGGCTCTCTCGCGCCACGTAGATCGTGGCCGATATGCGGTCGATCGACGGCTCCTCCTTATACTCCTCGATCGCTATCTCGACCGAATAGGGAATCTCCTTCTCATAGTTCAGGAATATCTTCTCGCGGATGATCTCCGAAGCGAAGAAGCGCAGCGTCTTGTCCGTCAGCGCATCCTTCGGATAGAACGGCTCGCCCTCGGGCAAAGCGGCCAGAATCCGGTCGAACAGCCCGCCGATATTGAAATCGTTCAGGGCCGAGACCGGAACGATCTCGGCGTCGGGCAGAATCCCGCGCCACTGCCCGACCAGCTCCTCGAGCCGCTCGGGCGTCGTCAGATCGATCTTGTTGATAACCAGAATTGTCCGGATACCGCTGCGCGCGATACGGTCGAAAATTTCGCTGCGGCGGTCGGTCCCTTCGACCACGTCGGTCACGTACAGGATGACGTCGGCGTCCTTGAGCGCCCCCTGCACGAAGCGCATCATCGATTCCTGAAGCTTATAGCTGGGCTTCAGGATGCCCGGCGTATCGGAATAGACGATCTGGAAATCGTCGCCGTTGACGATGCCCAGTATCCGGTGGCGCGTGGTCTGGGCCTTCGAGGTGATGATCGACAGCCGCTCGCCGACCAGCGCGTTCATCAGCGTCGACTTGCCCACGTTCGGATTGCCTATGATGTTGACGAAACCTGATCTATGCATAGCCGTATTTTTAGCCCAAAGATAGGTTTTATTTGCGGGATGCGAAAATCGGCGTCGCCACGCTCCGCAGCGCTTCCCGCATGTCGCAGCCGGGCGGCAGAAAAGGCACAACGACAGAACGACCAACCGGATACGGCAGACCGCCGTGCGGCCGAAACGGCGTATTCCTGCCTTTCCGGCACAGTTCCTCGCATGTCGGCATCCATCGATCGGACGGAACGGCCTATCGGAAAGGCCGAACAGACCGCACCGGAAAACAACGTGCGAAAGCCCTGCCGTCGCCCGTCGGCACCATATACGCCGTCATAGCGGACGCCGTACGACCTCTACCGAAAAGGCGCCCGAATTCTCTTTCGCCGCACGACCGAAACGTACAGGAGAGGCCACGGCCGGACCGCCGCACTGAGACCTCCGCACCCCGTTCGGAACGTCCTTGCGATCTCGGGAGCGAAAAGCCCGCCCAATCACCATGCGAAAATTCACTGCGTTTATTTCCGAATCGGTCCCGATTTTCGCATCTCCCCGGTTTGAATCCCTTCCGCCGTACATCGGATTTTTCCGGCCGCACGCCGTCGGAGAATACGGACCGACGATCCTCACCGACACAGACGGGCAACCTGACGGACGGACCGTCCGAACGATACGATCCGGTACCGTGAAAAACAACAGAGCGCGTCTTTTTTCGATATATCGTCGAAAAATTACTTAAATTCGTGGAGAAAAACGTTTTTACCCGTGCAAGCCTATACTTATATCGAACGAGGAAAGTTCGAGCTGCTGGACAAACCGAAGCCGGAGTTGGAAGATCCGCGCGATGCCATTGTGCGCGTAACGCTGGGCAGTATCTGCACCAGCGACCTGCATATCAAGCACGGCAGCGTGCCTCGCGCCGTACCGGGCGTTACGGTCGGCCACGAAACGGTGGGTATCGTAGAACGAGTCGGCCCGGCCGTCACTTCGACCAAGCCCGGCGACCGGGTAACGGTCAATGTCGAAACTTTCTGCGGCGAGTGCTTTTTCTGCAAGCGCGGGTATGTGAACAACTGTGCCGATCCGGTCGGCGGCTGGGCGTTAGGCTGCCGTATCGACGGCGGCCAGGCCGAGTACATGCGCGTGCCCCATGCCGATCAGGGATTGAACCGTATTCCCGACACGGTCGGCGACGAACAGGCGCTTTTCGTAGGCGACATTCTGGCCACGGGTTTCTGGGCCGCCCGGATCTCGGAAATCGCCGAAGAGGACACGGTGCTTATTATCGGCGCTGGGCCTACGGGCATCTGTACCCTGCTCTGCGTCATGCTCCGGCATCCGAAACGCATTATCGTCTGCGAAAAGTCGCCCGAACGAATCCGTTTCGTGCAAGAGCATTATCCCGAAGTGCTGGTCTGCGGGCCCGAGGAATGCCGGCATTTCGTATCCCGCCACAGCGATCACGGCGGAGCCGACAGAGTGCTCGAAGTGGCGGGAGCGGACGATACGTTCCGTCTGGCATGGGAGTGCGCCCGTCCCCATGCCGTCGTTACCGTAGTGGCGCTCTACGACCGGCCTCAAACACTGCCTCTGCCGGACATGTACGGCAAGAATCTCACGTTCAAGACCGGCGGCGTGGACGGCTGCGACTGCGCCGAGATTCTACGCCTGATCGAACAGGGCCGGATCGACACCACGCCGCTTATTACGCACCGTTTTCCACTGAGCCGGATCGACGAAGCTTATCGCCTTTTCGAAAACCGGCAGGACGGAGTAATCAAAGTGGCGATCGAATGCGGCAAATAACGGCCACGGCTCCGACAATCGACATTCCAATCATATAACCGGCTCCACGTACGCAATCTCCTCCGACGGAGGAGACTTCACGGCAGGAACCTAACCGGACACGAAACCAGGGGCCGCATGCCGCAGCTAACAGACATAATGACTTTTCCGGGTGCGAACATGCTCGGCATGTTGAAGTATATAATTGCCTATCGTTAATTCAAAGAACGACATATGACACAATACAATGATTTGATTGAGGAATTACAAAACAAAGCAGAAGATGAATTCGGGCAACAAAAACGCGGTGTTAAAATCCGTTACGTAGATTTTGATAATAATGGACCATATGTATTTTACAATGAAAAATAATCTTGATGATATTACTATTTACATTAGTACAAATTGCATTAATAATCAGGATTTAGCTAAATTCCAAATTGCGCATGAGATAATTCACTGTTTACACCCTAACCACTGT
>OJQF01000829.1_pt1 | contig 13862 bp, 9 predicted proteins | sample 1598681 | NCBI WGS metagenome assembly OJQF01 (sample SAMN03922506, study PRJEB24848) | human gut metagenome | isolation source: stool sample | host: Homo sapiens | place: Germany | collected 2011-11 | reverse complement strand
TCGTATTAATATGTATATTATTACTGCCGCATAACGATTACAAAATTACACAAAAAAATATATCTAACAAAAGTGGGAGGATTTTTTAACTTTTTACCATAGACATTTTATTAGGGAAGCGTAGGTTCAACTGGCAAGTACAAATAAGTAGAAATGTTTGAACAACACCGTTTTAGGAAGTTGAAAAATCAAGTTTCTCTCTCGGTATAGCGTTTATTTTGGCCAATATCTTCTTTAGTTTAGCATTTGTGTATTTCCCATTCGTGTTCTATTTAGCTCCTTATTATGAGTATGTAGCAAGTTACTTATCAAATTCAGCCTCTTTGAGGGTCAAATATGGTTTTGCAAATGGTGACTGACAAGACATAAACAAGGTCAGCAGGAATTTTTTACATAAATGGACATGAATGTATATAACCTAAAATAAGAATAAATTTTAATAAGGGCTGCCCAAAAAGAAAAAAATGCAGTTGCCATCCTATAGATACTTGCAGAAAGGATAAAATTTACTTTTAGACCTTTTGGGATAGCCCTTATTAATACTTCAGATAAAATTCCTAAGGTTATATTTTCAATCCTTTGGACCGGGTTTCCTCCTTGGCATACAGTCCCGGACGCCCGATTATGACATGGTTGGCAACGATACTATCCGCCGGACTGCGTATCTGCGGCGGTGCATTTTCGGGATATTGCGCCTGCCTGTTCCTCACATCTTCCGCTTCCGGCTTGAGCTGTTGCCCTTCATTCTCCTTTTCTGCGACTTCGGGCGTGGGTGGCGCAAGCTCCAGCTGAATTTTTCGGTCAAGGGCGGCAAGTTCGGACTTCAACTGCTTCAGCTCGTCCTCCTTCTTCCACACCTTACCCGCTATCTCCTGTAACTGCGGTATCTCCATCTCCAGCACCTCGTTCTTCGCCTTGTACTGGTCGATGATGGAGGGTATCCTCTCCATCGCGTTGAGGAAGTTGCGGGCGGCGGCCAACGGGTCAGCCATCGCCAGATGCCCGTTGTTGTAGGTGTACTTGTAGTTCCCCTCGACCACGAAGCGGTTGTCGGTGAACTCCAATCCCTCTTTGAGTATCCTTTCGCTCACCACCTTTATCGGAAAACCGTAAAGTTCACCGACCTGCGTGTACAACCCTCCGGTCGTGGCATTCTTGGCTATCTCCTGCAAACGCTTTCCGATGACCTTCTCATCGGCGGAATCCACTCCGTCCACCTTTATTATATTAAGGCGGTTGCCCTCCTTGTCGGTCTGCACCACCGACAGGAAGCGGTTCCAGTCCTCCGTCATGGCATCTATGAAAGCCGTGTTGTTGCGCAACTCGCCGGTCTTTGACTCCAGCTTGAACTCCGAATCACGCTTGCCCTTGTTGAACGACTTGCGTTCCCCTTCGAGCGATGCGATCCGCTTTTCCAGTTTCGCCTTGTCCAACAGGTCGGTATTGCCGGAGAGCAACGCCATGTATTCCGAGAAATTCATGCCCGATTTTTCGTCCATTGCCCCCTCGTCGATGGTACGCGCACCCATCGCACCGCTTTTGAGCTGGCTTATGAAAGTCTGCTTGCAGTGCAGGAGGTTGAACTTGTAGCTGTCCAGTGACTTCTCCACCGCGTAGATGATTACATCCACGTTGTTCCCGGCGAAATGTTTGGCAATCTCATTACCTGCCCTAACTCCGCGTCCGTCACGCTGTTGCAAGTCGGACGGTCGCCACGGCGTATCGAGATGATGGATAGCCACACACCGTTTCTGGGCGTTCACACCCGTTCCGAGCATAGAGGTAGAGCCGAACAGCACACGCACCGTCCCGGCGTTCATGGCGTCTATCACCGCCTTCCGCGCCTTGTCGGTCTTGCACTCCTGAATGAAGCGCACCTCGCTTGGCGGTATACCGTAGTCCTCCGTCAGTTTGCGCTTGATTTCCGAATAGACGTTCCACCCGTCGCCCGGCTGGTATGTCCCCAAATCAGAGAAAACGAACTGCGTGCCTTTCTGGGCGTCGTATTTTTGATAATACTCCGCGATCATCTTGGCACAGTGACTCGCTTTGTTGTCGGGATGATCTTCGTAATTCGGGTCTATCATGCGCATGTCGAGTGCCATTTTCCGGGCATAGTCCGTGGCGATGAGCATCTTCGCCTTTTCTTCCGTTTCCGAAAGCGGCAGCCTGCCCAACAAGGTGGCATCGCCCGTCTTGGCGAACTGCATCAGTTTCTGTATGAAGTCCTCCTGTTCCGGCGTGGGCGGTATATGGTGCAGTATCTCGTTCTTGGCAGGACGGTCAACGCCCACATCCTCCGCCGTGCGGTAGTCCGTGATTTCATTATAGAAGGCGGCAAGCTCCGGCACTTTGATGAAGTAGCGGAAACGCTCCTTCTGGACCACATTGTTCGTCACGTTAAATTCAAAATCCGTCGTCTTCTTGGCAAATATCGCCGCCCAAGCGTCGAAACACCTTATGTCCTGCCGTTCCAGCTCCTTCGGGCGCAGGTACTTGAACAGCAGGTACAATTCAGTCAGTGAGTTGCTGATAGTCGTGCCGGAGAGGAAGGTCGCACCCAAGTCTTTTCCTGTGCGCTCCTGTATGGTGCGTATGGCAAAGAGCATGTTAAGTGCCTTCTGGCTTCCCTCGCTGTTTCCCAATCCCGCCACACGGTCGTGGCGCGTGTTGAAAGTCAGATTCTTGAACTGGTGGCTCTCATCTATGAAGATGTGGTCGATGCCCATCTGCTTGAAATCCACCACGTCGTCCGTGCGTGACTTTATGGCGTGTTCCACCTTCTCCAGCTTCGCTTCAAGGTTGTGCTTGCGCTTCTCCAATCCTTTCAGCATCGCCCGCGACACGTTCTTTCCCTGCTGCCGTAGCACTTCGAGGTTTTCCTCCACCGTGTCAAGCTCCGCTTGCAGGATGCGCTGCTGCAACTCCGGCGACTGCGGTATCTTGCCGAACTGGTCGTGCGACATGATGACGCAATCGTAGTCGTTGTTCTTTATATTATTGAAGAAGCGCACACGGTTGGCGGTCGAAAAGTCCTTCTCCGAAGCGTACAGAATACGTGCGTTGGGATATGCCGCCTGATAGGTGGCTGCAATCTCCGCAACGTTGGCTTTCAGCCCGATAATCATCGGCTTGTGTGCCAAATTCAGACGCTTCATCTCATGCGCGGCGATGCACATTATCAGCGTCTTACCGGTTCCCACCTCGTGGTCGCAAATTCCGCCGCCGTTCTGTTTCAACATCCAGACGCAATCCATCTGTGAGGGATAGACGCTCTTGATACCCCGGCTTGCCAGCCCTTTCAGGTTGAGGTCGGGAAAAGTCTGGTGCGAGCCGTCATACTTCGGGCGCACGAAACAGTTGAACTTGCGGTTATACATCGTCACAAGCCGCTCCTTGAACTGCGGCGACTGCTCTTCGAGCCATTCGGAGAAGCCGTTTCGTATCTCGTCAATCTTGGCGTTGGCGAGCTGTATGCCCTCGCTGTCGCGCACCTTGATGTCGTTGCCATGCTCGTCCTTGCCGATGGACTTCATCATGTCAGGGCAGGTGTTGTGCAGGGCGTGTTTTAGGAGGTGCATACCGTCATAGTTCCGGTAATACCCCTTCACCAGAAACTCGTCCGTGATTTTCATGGTGCGGTAGCCGCACACCACCGAAAACTCGTCCATGCTTGCGGAATAGGCGATTTTCACCTCCGTGTCGAACAGCCGGCTCATGTAGGCGGCATAGACACCCGTCGGAATCCAGCGTTCCCCGAAATTGAAGTCCAGATCCTCGAAGGCGATGCGCTGCGGCTCGGCATCTTTCAGAGCCTCCAACGCCTGCTTCACCTCCGGCATACGCTCATTTTCGGGATTGTCACCCATCCATGCCTCTATGCGTTCCGCTTTCTCTATGACATTTCCGGCGATGAAACGGTCTTTGATTTCGTAACCGGTCACGAGCGGATTGTAGTAGATGCGCCCTTGCAGGGCAGTGAGCAAATCCTCCGCCGTGCTGTCGGTTATCTCCCGCATATAGTCGAGATTGACCGTACCATATTTGTTGAGCGACGCAGACAGGGCTTCTTCGGGAGAGCCTACGTTGGCATGGCTCTCCACCGCGAAGGAAACAGGATGCTCGAAGATGTCCGCCTTGACGAACTTTCCGTTTTCCATCCGTTCCAGCGAAAGGATGTCGCGCCCGCCCGCATCCATCATCACTAACTTCACGTTCTGCTTGGCGTTGAGGTTGCCGTAGCGCATGACAAACTCATCGTAACAGGTATTCAGATGCTCTCGCCACGGAACATTTGCCTCGCGCCGGAGCGATTCATAACGGTACAGACGCTCGTAGGCGTCACGCAGCGACACATACAACAACGCCTTTTCCTTCTGGTATCCTTTCAGGTCGAGCGGCTGGAATGTCGCCCCGTATGGCGTGATGTCTTTCAGGTAGCCGATGTTATGACGCCCCCGGTCAGCCACCAGCGACCCTTCGCGCAGGTGCATCTCCGGCGTGCGGTGGTAGGCACGCGGAGAAAGGTCCACGACTTCCTCCTTCGGCTTTTCCGCTTCGATGTCGGGGAAAAGGAAAGTCCCCACCGCTTCCGATGGGGTATCTGTAACGGCAGGTGCGGCGACTGCCTCCGGCTGTGTTTCCTCCTGTCGTGGCTGCTCACGGGAAGTTTCCGGCACGGCTTTCACTTCCGTCTTTTCCGCCACTTGTTTCTCGTTATGCTGCCTTGCCAGTTCCCGAAGTTCTTTCCTACGCTCCGGCGTCAAACCCATCATCATTTCATAGAAACCGTTGATGGGAGGATTGGTATCCCAGTCCAGTGTGGCATAGATGTCGTCCGGGTCGGCAGGCTTGGCGGTGTTCTCCGCTTTCACCTCCTTATTCTCCATTGCGGGTTTTGCAGTTGGAGCTGTCGGTGTAACCGTGACTTTCGGTTTGGGCGGAGTGGACTTTGCCGTAACTGCCTTTTTCACCGTCTTTTTCTTTTTGGAGGTTTTCGGTTGGCTGACCTCTTCCGTCATCCCCCAGAGGTCAAGCAGGGTGAGCTGCACGCCTGCGGAATATTGCGGGCGCGGTTCTATCTCCGGCTTTTCATCTGCGGGTTGCGGCTTTTCTGTCGGAGTTTCCACCGTCTGCGCCGAGGATACTGTTTCCAATTTTATGGCAGGACGCTCTACTTTATTTTGAACGGCAACTTTTTCTTCCGTTCCTGCCTGCCGGATTGAACCCGAATACAAGCGCATGGCAAGCCTGTAATGGAAATCCTCGTCGAGCATACGGCGCAAATCCCCGGCGATGCCTGCTGCCTTGCCCTCGTGCAGATAAACCATAGCGGGCTTCCCGTAGGGGTCTGTGTCAAGTTTCGCCATCGTATGCACGATGCGTTCCGGGTGGTGGATGAAATAGGCGTTGTCGGTCAGGGCGGTTTTCGTGTCCGTCTGTATCACGGTCATCAGCCGCTCGTCCTGCGACATTTCCTTCTTGCTGAGGTTCTTTTGCAGGACAATCAGGTCACTGCCCACTTCTGTCCCCGCGTTGTCCGTGAACAGGTTGTTGGGCAGGCGTATCGCGGATACCAGATCAGCCTTACTGAACAGCTCGTTACGCACGGAGGTCTTGGTGCTATTCAATACCCCTTGCGAGGTGATGAACGCCACGATACCGCCGTCACGCACGGCATCCAGTCCTTTGAGAAAGAAATAGTTGTGGATGGTTTTCTGGGCGGAGCGTCTGCCGAAAGAGTCGCTCCGCTGAAACTCCGCGTCGAACACGGCAATGTCACCGAACGGAATGTTGGACACCGCCAAGTCGAAATAATTGTTGAACGGTCTTTCGATTTTCTCAAAACCGCAGGTGCGCATTTTCTGGTCGGGATAGAGATGCCTCAAGATTGTACCCGTGAGCAGATCCTTCTCGAAAGCCATCACATCCGCATTGGGGCTGTGCCGCAGCATGGAATCCACGAACACGCCGACACCTGCCGACGGTTCGAGCATACGGGCGGGGCGGACGCTGTAATCTGCCAGCACGTCCGCGATGGTGTCGGTTATCTCTTTGGGGGTGTAGAAAGCGGTCAGCACGGACGCTTTCAGCGAATCCACAAACCGCTTGTACTCTGTTTCGTCCTTGCTGTTCTCACGGATAAGCCTGTGCAGCTCCACCGTCGGGGCGAACAGTTCGAGGTCGGATTTCGCCCACCGGACGGCATCCGTCAGTTCCTTTGCAGGGTTGAGGATACATTTCAGACCGCCGAAACCGCAGTACCTTTGAAGTATGGCACGCTCTTCGGTTGTCGCTGTCCTATTTTCCCTGTCAAGGATGAATGCCGTCCGTATCGCCTCGATGTTGTCCCGCAGTTTCTGTTTGCGGTTAAACGCCATATTCCCCGATATAAAGGACGGTTGCCCCCGTCAGCTCCGTGTAGAGCAGGTCGTAATCGGAAGACAGGGCGAAATTGTCATCCGAGAGGTCATAGACGGAGAACACGTTGCCGACAAGCGGCAGCAGTTTCAGGACAAAGGCTTCACGCTTCTCTTCCGGCACTTCATCGGCAAACTCGTTTTCCACGACTTCGCGGAGGATGGCGTAACGGGAATAATGCAGCCCGCGCAGCAGCGTGTCCATCGCCAGTTCCTGCGCACCATCGGCGGGATAGCCTTCAAGCCGTGCCCTCTCATACGTTTCGGCGGCACGGTCGGCCCGTTCCCGTATGAAAGCGGTGTCGTCAGCCTGTTCAAACTTGTTCGTGCGGAGATAGTCCAGCAGGTACAGACCGTAATAGGAAAAGTCGGTCTGACCCTCGTTTTTCTTCTTGTTGTTCATTACTTTGGATTTAGCGGATTGATAATTAACGGGATAATCGGTTGGAAAAAGGAAGAAAAAGGCACTCGGTATCCCTCCGAGTGCCACCACTAAATCCAAAGTATGAGTGTAATCCGGTATCGAAGAACAATTCATTACTCTGAACAAGTGGCAAAGTTAATACTATTTCTTCCGTCCTGAAAATTTCTTGCCCTTTTTAGCCTCCGGGAACACAAAAGTCGTGTTATATTCCCCGTCAAAGGCGACAACAGCATCGAAACTCTTGCCCTGTTTGCTCTTGAACCCTTTGAGCAGCTTGGTATGCCCTTCGGTGAGCAGGTCTTTGATTTCATCGTCGGACAGGGTGCGTCCCGCTTTCAGCCGGAACACGGGCAGTCCGCACTCCGTGTTGTCGCAGCGTACCACCTTGCCGTAGAACCGCATCCTGCCCGTGCCACACTTGGGACACGCGCAGCCGGAGTCACGGCTGCCGAAGAGCTTGTCGCACGAGATCAGTTCGGAGGTTATCTCACGTGTGTACGCCTCTATCTCCTTGCGGAAGGTGTCGTCGGACAGTTCCCCGCGCTCGATACGCGCCAGCTCCTTTTCCCATTCGCCCGTCATGGCAACATCGGCGATGCGCATCGTCTTGACGACGGAATTGAGGGCAAGTCCTTTTTCGGTGGGAACAAGCGACTTCTTGCAGCGTTCCATGTAACCGCGCTTGAAAAGCGTTTCGATGATGGAGGCGCGTGTGGCGGGAGTACCGATGCCACAGTCCTTCATCGCCTGCCGCAGTGCGTCGTCCTCAATTTCCTTGCCCGCCGTTTCCATTGCCGAGAGCAGGGTGGCTTCGGTATGCAGCGGCTTGGGTTTGGTCTTTCCTTCGGTAATGGACGAGCCTTTCGGTGTCAGCGTGTCGCCTTCCTGCCAGCCGGGGATGGTAATTTCCTCTTTTTCCTCGCCATAGACGGCACGCCATCCGGTTTGCTTCACGACGCTGCCTTTTACGGTAAACTCCACTCCGGCACATTCCGCCGTGACAGTGGTCACATCCTTGACGCATTTCTCAGAGAATGCCTCGACCATGCGCCCGGCAATCATCTGATAGATGGTATTGTCCTCTTTGGAGAGGAAGAGCGGTTTCTCACCCGTGACGAGCAGGGCATGGTGGTCTGTCACCTTGCCGTCGTCCACGCTGCGGCGTGTCGGGGCGGCTTTTGCCCGCACCTTGTCTTTCCATTCGGGCTGTGTGCCGATGAAAGCGAGCAGTTTGGGAATTTCGGCAAACACGTCTTCGGGGATGTAGCGGCTTCCCGTTCTCGGATAGGTTATCAACTTCTTCTCGTAGAGCTTCTGCGCGATTTCAAGCGTCTGTTCCGCCGTGAAGCCGTGCTTGGCGTTGGCTTCTTTCTGGAGCGTGGTCAGGTCGTAGAGCAAGGGAGTTTCCTCCGTCTTCTCCTTGCGCTCGGCTTTCGTGACAGTGGCGCAACCTGCCGCCTTTACCTTATTATATAGTTCCATCGCCGGTTCTTTCTCTTTCCATTTCTCGGAGGATGAGAATTTCACGACTTCGCCGTCGCAACCGTCCGTTGCGATATGGAGCTGCCAGAATGCTTCGGACGTAAAGCGGCGGTTCTCCCAGTAGCGTTCACATACCATAGCCAACGTTGGTGTCTGCACCCGCCCCACGGAATACGTGCCGTGTCCGGCGGCGATGGATAACGCCTGTGTGCCGTTGATGCCCACGAGCCAGTCGGATTCGCTCCGCGCTTTGGCGGCGAGGTAGAGGTTGTCGTATTTGCTGCCGTCTTCGAGTTTCCGCAGTCCCTCGCGGATAGCTTTGTCGGTGAGAGAGCTGATCCACAGGCGCACGAAAGGAGTGGTGCAACCCGTATAGTGGTAGAGGTAGCGGAAGATAAGCTCTCCCTCGCGTCCGGCATCGGTCGCCACGATGATATGTTCGCTTGTGTCGAACAGTCTTTTGATGACTTTTATCTGCGACACCACGCCGCTGTCGGGCTTGTAACCTTTCTCCGTCCTGACCTGACGGGGGACGAGCGTGAATGTGTCGGGAATAATCGGGAGGTTGTCACGGACAAATCCGCGCACGCCGTAGCCGTCGGGCATGGCAAGCTGAACGAGGTGTCCGAATGCCCATGTCACGGCATAACCGCCTCCCTCGAAATATCCTTCCTCTCTCTTTGTCGCGCCCACGATGCGGGCGATTTCACGTGCCACGGAGGGCTTTTCTGCAATGATTGTCTTCATGTCTTCTTCTTTTTTGTTGATACTTTGGATTTTATTTTGGATTCAGTGGCGGACACGGGATTACATTTTCATGCCCTTGCCCGTTTTCTTCTGCGGCTTCTCCTGCTGCTGTTGCTGGCGGGCGTCCTTCGGGTTGGTCTGACCTTTCTGCAACGGCTCTCTCAGATTCTTTGTAGCCTCGTTGGTCTTGCCATCGTTGTTCACCGCCACCTGCGTGCGGCTCTCGTTGGACGGAGCAACCTGCTGTGCATTGTCAGGGTTCGTGTCGTAGCGGTACGGGCGTCCCTTCTCCGGGTTGAACTTGATATACATCGTGGCATGGAAGCCCTGCTTGTCGGTCACGTTCTCCAGTTTCACGGCTTTGCCCGCCACGTAGTCGGCTTTCTGCTGGTCGGTGAAGTTCACGTCGCTCCATTTGCTGATGGGGCGGATGCTGCCGTCCTCGTTCGTCCACGTGTTGCGGCGTTGCTCCTTCTTGGTCTGTGCGGCATTTTCCCCGCCCTGCGCCTGACTTTTCGATGTGTCGCCTTTGGTTTCCTGTGTCTGTGCGGTACGGGGCGACTTGCCGGTTCCCGGCACGAACTCCACGCCGCGCTGCTCCACGTTCACTTGCAGGGTGGTGACGAACTTCCTGCCGTCGTTGCGCTCGATGAGCTTGTCGCGCACGGGCAGTCCGGCGCGGAGCATGTCCCGCTCCTGCGTGGTGATTTCCGTCTTGCCGATGCGCTCCGGGATGCGCACCCTGCTTGCCGGAATGTCCGTGATTTCATTCGTCTTGCGGTCGATGCTGATGTAGGAGGGGATGATCTCGCCCGTTTCCCTGTCCACAATGTCCACGACCCTACCGAGATTGCCCGTTTCGCGGAGGTTCTTCCGGTCATTGTCGGAGAATTTGTGTTCCTTGTACTCATCCAGCTTCTGCTCCTTGCGGATGAAGTGCGGCACGAGGCTGATGTTTCCCTCACCGTCCTTCTTGAAGGAGAGGCGGGCGTCCAGCTCGAATGATTCGCCGCCGAAGGTCGGTTTGACCTTTACCAAGTCGGACTTGCCATAGTTGAGCATCTTCGTAAGGTCGCCGGACTTTTCAAGGTTGTCCCGCTTTACGCCCCATCTGTCCTCCAGCTCCTGCCAGTTGATTTTACTCTCGTCGATGGGCTGGTAGCCACGTTTGCCCTGCATCTGTTCGGATTTGTCCTGTTGCTGTTCTTTCCGTTGTTCCATGTTCTCCTGTTTTTGAGGTTCTTGTTTCTCTGTCTGTTGTGCTGCCATCTCTTCCTGCACCTTCTTCTCATAGTCGGAGGTGTCCACCTTGTGAGGGGCGAGCAGCTCCTTGTTCGCTTCGGGGTCTTTCAGCAGTTGCTTCATCACCTCTAAGAGATTTTCAGCTTGGTCTGCCGCAATGCGGTAGAAACCGAAGCGGCTGGGTTCCTTGCACTGCCGGAAGAAGTTCTTGAAGAAGTTGTCCAGCACGTCGCCATGTCGGTCGAATTGCAGGAAACTCTGCGCGTTCTCCGCTTTTGCGGGGGTGCGCTTGGGTGTGCCGTCCGCGTTCAGCCCGGCTACCACGCTGATCTCGCCTGTCTTCTCGTCACGGACTACCAGCACGTCCTTTTCGTCTTTTTTCTTTGCCATCTGAAAAATGTTTTAATGGGTTATTTATGAAAGAAATTATGGATACGAGCCTTGTAGAAGGCTATATCTTCCTTTTTGAAGTCCTTGATATGGTTGGAAAGGAATGTCAGCACGTCCTCCTCGCTGTAATAGGTCTTCTTGCCCAGCGTCTTGTAGGGCAATGCGCCTACGCTGCGGTAGCGTTGGAGGGTGCGTTTGCTTATCTGGAGCAACATGCACAAATCCTGATTGTCGAAAAGGCGGATGCTTTCCGTGATAGTGGGCTGTTTCCCCTCAGCCTTCATCGCCAGCAGCAGTTCGTCCTGACGGTCGAGCCGTTCCATCAGCTTCTGCATCCAGCCCTCGAAGTTGTTTCGTGTGAGCAGTTCCATGACCTATGTCCTCCTTCCTTTTGGTTTGCCGCCCGTGCGCAGCGTGTGGTTGTGGAACAGGGTGTCTATTGTCCCTTCCTCGTTCCTTACTGTGTTGTCCTCCAATAGCCGCAGTATCTCGGAAAGGCGGTAGCGGCAGCTTCCGCGTACCACCACATACTCGATACGGTGGTCGGTGCGCATACGCTGCATGGTGCGCTTGCTCACGTTGAGCATCTTCGCCGCCTGTGCCGTGTCAAGCAGCTTGTCTTCGGTTTCCCGCTTCCGTTTCTTCTCGTCCCTTGCCTCGCGGATGTACCCTGCGATGTTCGCAATCTGCGCCATCATCTCCTTGTAGGCGGAACTTTCCATTGTTATCACTTTCATGTTCAGTCCTTTCTTTTTGTTTCTGCGACAAAATTCGGCAATAAACAAAAGGGGCTTTAACAACTCACTACGTGACTCACGTAAGATTTTTGCGGAAGATGGCTCCGTAACCCGGTCAAACGGCGCAACAGGCAGCCTTTCAGCGGAAAACGATACGTCTTGTATGCCGTTTCGTTACCTTTGCGGCAAACTCTAAATGACATGAATATGGAAATAGTATCTATCGAGAAAAAGACTTTCGAGATGATGGTGGCGGCATTCGGCGCACTCTCGGAGAAGGTCGCCGCCCTGAGGCGCAAAAGCGACACGGGGCGCATGGAAAGATGGCTCACGGGCGAGGAGGTCTGCGGGCAGTTGAGAATAAGCCCGCGCACGTTGCAGACGCTGCGTGACAGGCGGCTTATCGGCTACTCGCAGATAAACCGCAGGTTCTATTACAAGCCGGAGGAGGTGAAGCGGCTGATACCGCTTGTCGGCACGCTCTATCCGCACGGCAGATGATTTGATTTATTCACCCACTGAATCCGAAGTTATGATGAACGAGAACAACGATGTTTTTACGATGGAAGACGAGCCGATAGCCTCTGTGGTGCAGGATATGCGCAAAGGCTCGAAATGGCTGTCCGCATTTCTGGAAAGCTACCGTCCTCCGCTGGACGGGGAACGTTACCTGACGGACGGCGAGGTGTCGGAACTGCTCCGTGTGAGCCGGCGCACCTTGCAGGAATACCGCAACAACCGCGTGTTGCCCTTCATACTTTTGGGAGGGAAGGTGCTTTACCCGGAAACGGGGCTGCGCGGGGTACTGGAAGCGAACTACCGCAAGCCGCTGGAGTGAGGCGGTTTCATGAAAAAGTAAACGGGTGACACCTTTTGTGGTGCTACCCGTTTACTTGTCTTATGGGGTATGTGCAATCAGCAATACCCGGCTTTTCCGTTCTGTATGAACATCACGTATGTCTGCCGTTTCTCTTGTGAGAGTGCCTTTCCCACCAGCCATGTGCGGAACAGGTGGGTGTTGTAGGTATTCACCCTGAAAGCGACCGGGATGATGATTTCAAGGGCGTACACGTCCGCGTGCAGCCCGTTTTCAAGCTGCATGTAGCGGCACACCTCGTAGTCGTTCAGCACGTCCGACTTGCGGACGGCTCTGATGGCGGCGTTCACTGCCGGGACGGTCGTATGGAACAATCCGGCTATTTCGGTGGCGGTCATCCACACGTCGTTACCGGTTACGCTGACTGCCTTGTCCTCGATGATGATTGTGTCACGTTTCATGGCTTTTCTTTTTAGATGGTGCAACCTGCAAATTCCTCGACGCCGTTCAATCTTGCGGCAAGGTTCTCCATGTCCTGATTGAGCTTCTCTTTGGTTATCTTTGCGTAAATCTGCGTCGTCTTTATGCTCTTGTGTCCGAGCATGGAGCTGACCGTTTCGATGGGAACACCGTTGGAGAGGAATATCGTCGTGGCTGCCGTGTGGCGGCTCTGATGCCACGTGATATGCTTGGTGATGCCGCAACGCTTGGCGACGGCACGGATACCGGCAAGGCACGTGTTATAATGCGGAACGGGAAATATCCTGCCGTCCCCGCACAGTCCCCGGTATTTGCCGATTATGCGGTTGGCGATGTCGAGCAGGCGGATGTTGGACACCACGCCCGTTTTCTGGCGGTTGATGTTTATCCACTCGTGTTCGTCGAAGTAGGTGCGGATATTCTCTTCCGTAAGGTTGCGCATATCCGCGAACGACAGCCCCGTGAAGGCGCAGAACAGGTAGAGGTCGCGGTACAATTCCTGTTTGGCGTTTTTCAGTTTCCCCTCCATCAGCAGGCGGATCTCATCTTTGGTCAGGAAACTGCGTGTTGTTTCCTCCTTCTTGATTTCATACTCGCGGAACGGGTCGCGCGTCAGCCACTCGTTGTTGATGGCGATGAATACCATCGTCCGTAACGGGCAGACGTACAGCCACACGGTATTGGTGCAGCAGTGCTTGTCCGTGCGCAGGAACATCTCGAAGTCGGAGATGAAGGCGGGCGTAAGCTCTTTCAGCGCGATGTCCTTCACGCGGTAGCGGATGGTGAGGAACTCTTGCAGGTGCTTGTAAACGGTGCGGTACTTCAGCAGCGTGCCTTTGGCTTTCATGCCTGCCTCCACCTGCTTCTCGTAGTCCTCGTTGTGCTGGCGGAACACCTGCATCAGCGTGTGGTAGCGGTGTTCCAGTCCGAGAAAGGCGTTCTTCACCTTCTCCGCCGTGACGAAGTTGTCACGCTCCATGATTTCCTGATAGTGCCCGTTGATGCGCACACGCATCTTGTCGAGCATGCGGTTCGTTTCGAGTGCCGCCGTGCTTCTGCCCGTGACACGTCCCCCTTTGGTGTCCCACAGCTTGGGATCGACGGTCAGTTTGCAGCTGAACTGC
>OJQF01000821.1_pt1 | contig 13957 bp, 10 predicted proteins | sample 1598681 | NCBI WGS metagenome assembly OJQF01 (sample SAMN03922506, study PRJEB24848) | human gut metagenome | isolation source: stool sample | host: Homo sapiens | place: Germany | collected 2011-11 | reverse complement strand
GTCGTCCCAGTAGTCGTAGTGGGCGAAGCGGCGCAGGGACGCCTCCAGTCCGCCGATGACGATGGGTGTATCAGGGAACGCCTCCCGCGCCCGGTTGGTATAGACGATGGTGGGTCGGTCAGGGCGGTGTCCCATCTCGCCGCCGGGACTGTACAGATCCCGTGTGCGGCGGCGCTTGGCCACCGTGTAGTGGGCCACCATGGAATCCAGATTGCCGCCGCCGATGAGCACGCCGTACCGGGGCTTGCCCATGGCGCGGAACGCCTCCGCCGTATGCCAGTCCGGCTGGGCCAGAATGGCCACGCGATAGCCCTCCGCCTCCAGCAGGCGGGCGATGAGGGTGGAGCCGAAGCTGGGGTGGTCGATGTAGCCGTCAGCGGTGACCACCAAAAAATCGTAGTAGTACCAGCCGCGGTCGATCATGTCGTCACGGCTGACGGGCAGGAATATTTCGCCTCTTGTCATGGGGCTGCTCCTTTCAGGGACGGTATTCCGCCGGGATGGGCGGCAGCTGGACGCGGATGTCCTTTTCCATCACATCGCCCTCCAGCGGATAGAAGCCCAGACGGGCGAAGAAACGGCGCAGCCCCCTGTCGCCGCAGCGCAGGCGCAGGTATTCCGCACCGCGATGGCGCCAGTACAGCAGTACGCGGCCCATGGGGGCGATGCCGTGGCCGGTGCCGCGGTACGCGGGGTCCAGCCAGTACCAGCCCAGGCGGCCCACGCCCGGCTCCTCCTCCGGCAGGAGCTGCAGCGCGCCGATGAACGTTCCGCCGCAGCGGATGCCCACGGCCTCGCCGCCGGCAGGGACATGGAACTGGTCACGCAGCTCCTCCGGCAGGGGGACGTAGTCCTCGCCGGGGTCCACCATGTCGGCGCTGCGCCACCAGCTCTGGCGTGCAAAGGTGGACAGGCCCTCCGCCGTCAGGTGGCTGTTGTCGTCGCGGTACTCCACCCGCAGCACGCCGTTATCCCATGTCAGCAGGGATACGGCCGTGTTGTCGCCGTGGGGCGTATCGCCGATGCCGGAGAGCGGGACGCCCTGCAGCGTGCCCAGTACGATGCGCAGGGCCGCACCGTGGGAAAACACAGCCACGGTACCGCCGTCATGGGCAGCGCCGACGCGGTGCAGTGCGGGGATATAGCGGTCCAGCACCTGCTGGGCCGTTTCACCGCCCTCCACGCGCCACAGATCCACCCGGCGGTTGAAATGGTACATCTCCTCCGGATATGCCTTGTTCAGCTCGTGCCAGGGATGATCCTCCCACACGCCCATGTGGACCTCCCGGAAGGCCGGCTCCAGATGGAGCGGCAGGGACTTGGGCAGCCAGATGGCCCGGGCGGTGGTCTGTGTGCGGTAGAGATCGCTGGCGTACACGGCATCGATGTCCACATCCTGAAAGCGGCGGCGCAGGGCGTCGATCTGCCGGTAGCCCCGGTCGTTGGTGATGAGGCCGTTGTGCCAGCCGTGGGCAATGCGGTACAGGTTGCCCTCCGCCTCGGCGTGGCGGATGAGATAGATCTTCGTCATACCACCGCCACCCACTGCTTCATCTCCCGGGCGGCGCTGTCGATGGCCTCCGCCGCGTCCGGAGCGAACTGCAGACCGAAATCCACGGTCATGGCGCCGTGACCGTACTCGTCAAAGGCGGGGACGGCGTTCTCGCCATCGCATTCCGGCAGCAGCAGGAAGGACTTGGGGCACAGGCGGCGCACATCCCGGATATCCAGGCTGTACCCGCTGCCCACCACCAGGGACGCGCCCCGGCGGGCCATCTGCTCCGCCACCGCCAGATACAGCGGGCGGTCGCCGGCCATGAGGTTCTGCACCTCGCCGCCGCTGCGGTTGCAGGTGCGCACCAGCGCGAACACCGCCTGCTCCCCGGCGTCGCAGCAGTCGCTGCCCATGTAGGGGTCCACGGTGATGGCGTCGGCACCGTAGCCCTGCCACAGGGCGGGTTCCTCCGCGCCCATGCCCAGAATGACGTACAGCCCCTTGGCGTGGGCGGCGCTGACCAAATTGGCCAGCACATCCGCGCCCATCATGCCGTAGCGCAGGTAGCTGGCGCCGTGGAGCATGACGGCGGGCAGCTTCTCCGCCGCCGCGTCCAGCAGGGCCGTGCCGTGGTAGCGCAGGGCTTCCGCCTCGGCCATGCTGCCGGGGCCGAACATATCGGTAAAGTTTTTCAGGATCTTAGGGCTGAGCTTGTCCAGCTCAGGCCGCAGGCCCAGGGCCAGCGGCGTTTTCTTCTCGCGTATGCGCTGCTGCAGAACTGTAACGGACATGAAAGCGTCCTCCTTTGCGTTGTGAAAAATACATTAAATAATATTATAACGCGGCGCAGGGGGATTTGGCAAGAAACACCGCGTGTTTTTTTGCGCGGGCGGGAGATACTGCCACTGTACGGAAAAAGGAGTGATGCAAAATGAACATGACCGCATTTCTGCGGGGCGTATGCGTCGGCATGGTGGCCGGCGCGGCTGTGGACATGGCGGCGCATCCCTACCCGAAGGCCAGAAAAACCGCTGTCGGCAAGGCCATGCAGCGGATGGGTAACGCTCTGGACTCGGCGCTGGTCACTGTCACGTCCATGCTGCACTGAGGTATCGCACGCGCGGCGGCGGAGGGAGCTGTTCTCTCTCCGCCGCCGCTCTGTGTAAAAAAAGCGCCGTTTTCCGGCAATTCCATCTTGACAAGGCCGCTTTTTTTGTTATAATAGTCAGTGCTGTTCGTCGCAGAACTGAATATTTGCAGTGGTATCGAAGAGGTCATAACGAGCACGACTGGAAATCGTGTTGTCGTCAAAAGCGGCACGAGGGTTCGAATCCCTCCCACTGCGCCAGAAAAGCCTGAACGATGCCATGCGGTGAAAGCCGCATGGCATCAGGCATCTTTACCGAAAACCCCGACCGCTCTTGAGCTGTCGGGGCCATTTGTCAACATGCTTTCCCGGCACAGCGCCGGGCATACACCGAAGGAAGGAGTGCATCGTACATGGCCGCTGCCACCACAAAGGATATGACCCACGGCGTGCCCTGGCGGCTCATCGCCGGCTTCGCCGTTCCCATTTTCCTGAGCCAGCTGTTCCAGCAGCTGTACAACACCGCCGACTCCCTGATCGTCAGCAACTTCCTTGGCGACAACGCGCTGGCCGCCGTCAGCGCCTCCGGCCCCCTGATCTTCCTGCTGGTCAGCTTCTTCGCGGGAGCCGCCAGCGGCGTGGGCGTGGCCATCTCCCGTTACTTCGGCGCAGGGGATTATGACAAGGTGTCCCGCGCCGTCCACACCGCCGTGCTGCTGGGACTGATCAGCAGCCTGATCCTCACCGTCATCGGCGTTTTGTTCACCCCCACCCTGCTGCGGTGGATGGACACCGACCCGGAGGTGCTGCCCGACGCCATCGGCTACTTCCGGTGCTATTTCGCCGGTGTGGGCGCGGGCGTGATGTACAACACCTTTACAGGCATTATGAACGCGCTGGGCGACAGCAAGCGCCCGCTGTATTTCCTGATCGTCTCGTCCCTGACCAACGTGGCGCTGGACCTGCTGTTTGTGGCGGTGTTCCGCTGGGGCGTGTGGTCGGCGGCACTGGCCACCATCATCTCCCAGGCGCTCAGCGCCGTGCTGTGCGTCATGCACCTTGCCAAGAAGGGTACCATCTACCAGCTGAAGCTGTCCGCCCTGCGGATCGACGGCCCGCTGCTGCGGGAGATCCTGCGCTACGGTCTGCCCGCCGGTATTCAGAATTCCGTCATCGGCCTTGCCAACGTGGTGGTGCAGACCAACATCAACTCCTTCGGCAAGATGGCCACCGCCGCCTACGGCGCGTACTCCAAGATCGAGGGCTTCGCCTTCCTGCCCGTCACCAGCTTCACCATGGCCATCACCACCTATGTGGGGCAGAATCTGGGCGCGGGCATGAAGCCCCGTGCTAGAAAGGGCGCTATTTTCGGCATCGCGGCGGCAGCCGTCATTGCGGAGATCATCGGCGTGGCCACCTATCTGGGGGCGCCGTGGCTGGTGTCCCTGTTCTCCCGCACGCCGGAGGTCATCGAGCTGGGCGTGCTGGAGACACGCACCATCTGTTTGTTCTACTGTCTGCTGGCCTTCTCCCACGCCATCGCCAGCGTGTGCCGGGGCGCCGGAAAGGCCTTCGTGCCCATGACCATCATGCTGGGCGTGTGGTGCGTGTTCCGCATCTTCTACATCACGATGATGATGCAGTGGCGGCACGAGATCGTCTACGTCTACTGGGCGTATCCCCTCACATGGGCCATCAGCTCGGTGATCTATCTGTTCTATTTCCTGTTCTCCAACTGGCAGAACGGATTCGACCCCAAGCCGGAGGAACCGGAGGGCAAGCACCATCACCACTTCCACCTGTTCCACCACAAGTAAGACGCACAAAAGCAGCGCATCCGCTTTCGCGGATGCGCTGCTTTTATTCCCCCCTGCCGAGTGCAAGGATGTCCGTGTGGTTTTACCGCTTTCTGCGGCGCAGGGTCGTGAGGCCGGCGGCGGACAGTACCGCGGAGGCGGCGTACAGCGTCAGTCCCGCGTCAAAGGTCTTGGGCGAGTTGTAGCCGCCGGTGGAGCCGCTCAGGCCAGTACCGGAGGTGCCGCCCGAACCGCTTCCGCTGCCACTGCCGGAACCGCTGCCGTTACCGGAGCCGGTGCCGTTGCCGGTGACAGTCAGGGTGTAGCCCCGCCAGATGTGGCAGCGGGTGTAGTAGTCGGTGCGGATCTCGTTGATGGTGACCTTGCCGGGACTGCCGGTGCCGAGAATGGTGCCGGGATCATAGATGGTGTCAGGGTAGTCCAAGGCGGATCCATCGTAGGTGGTTTTCATCATGGTCTTGTCCTCCTGCTCCGGGCAGGTGTAGGTGCCGTCGGGCAGGTCGTCGTAGTTGGCGACGGTCATGACCACGGTGTCGTTATCCACGGTGTAATAGGAGATCTCCACCGGGGTGGACAGGCCGCGGAAATTTACGGTCAAGCTGCCGCTGTCGGCGCTGAAATAGCCTGCCGCGTCATCAAAGCTGTTGTAGCCCTTCTGCAGGTCGAATGTCTTTTCCTCGTATGTATCCGTGTAGTTGTTGCGGACGGTGGTCTTGACCGTCGTATGGCTGCCGCCGGTGACATCCGTGACGCCGGCCAGCGCTGGGGTCAGGAGCAGCAGGGTCATGCACAGCGCCAGCAGCAGGCCCAGCAGGCCCCGGTGGGTGCAGTCGGTCTTTTTCATAGGCAGTACCTCCCTGTGGATGTTTTCCCTTATTCTACCAGATGCGGCGGTGGGCGCAACAGAGTTGCCAGCATTGCCAACTGCCAGTTGCGGAAACAAATTTTCCGGCGTATAATGGCGGCAGCTACACACAGGAGGTGCGTTATGCGTTTTTGTCAGCAACTGCAAGCGTGGATGGAGCAGACGGACTGCCGGGCCAGCGAGCTGTGCGCCCGGGCGGGGATCACCGCGCCGTCCCTGAGCCGCTACCGGTCGGGAGAGCGGACGCCGGGGCGGGATTCCGCCGCCATGGACGGCCTGTGCCGGGCGCTGGCGGCATTGGCGGAGGAGAAGGGCGTCCCCGGCCTGACGGAACCGGAGGTGCGGGCAGGGTTCCTGGCCTGCGAGGAGTACGCCGACGACCGGCGCACCCACCTGCGGGAGAACTTCAACACGCTGGTGGAGGTGATGGAGGTCAGCGTCAGCCGGCTGTGCCGGTACGCCAACTACGACCCGTCCACCATTTTCCGGTTCCGCAGCGGGGCGCGGCAGCCGGCGGAGCCGGAGCGGTTCGCCCAGGCGGTGGCCGCCTATGTGTCCCAGGAGCTGGACGACGTGCAGCACCGGGAGATCGCCGGGGAGCTGCTGGGCTGCGGGGCCGACGCGCTGGCCGACCGGGCCGTGTACTGTCAGCGGGTGCAGGACTGGCTGCTGGGCAGCCACGCCCCCCGGCAGGACGGCGTCCGCCACTTTCTGGCAAAGCTGGACGAGTTCGACCTGAACGAATACATCCGCTCCATCCGGTTCGACGAGCTGAAGGTACCCACGGCACCGTTCCAGCTGCCCACGTCCCGCAGCTATTTCGGCCTGCAGCAGATGATGGAGAGCGAGCTGGACTTCATGAAGGCGGCGGTGCTGTCCCGCTCCATGGAGCCGGTGATCCTGTACAGCGACATGCCTATGGAGCAGATGGCCCAGGAACCGGAGTTCCCGAAAAAGTGGATGTTCGGCATGGCTATGATGCTGAAAAAGGGGCTGACCCTCCGGATCATCCACAACATCGACCGCTCCATGTCGGAGATGATGCTGGGGCTGGAGAGCTTCATCCCCATGTACATGACCGGGCAGATCGAGCCGTACTATTTCAAGACTCCGCAGAACGGCGTGTTCCTGCACTTCATGCGCTCCGCCGGGACGGTGGCCCTCACCGGCGAGGCGGTGGCCGGGCACCACAGCGAGGGCCGGTACGACCTGACGAAGGTGAAAAGCGAGGTGGCCTACTGCCGCCGGCGGGCTGAGGCCATGCTGGAGAACGCCAGCCCGCTGATGGACATCTACCGGGAGGACGGGGCCGCGCGGCTCAACGCCTTCCTGCTGGCGGACAGCCACACGCCGGGACGGCGGCGGCACATCCTGTACACCCCGCCGCTGTGCACCATGGAGCCGGACTATCTGGCGGCGCTGCTGGAAAAGCAGGGCCTGCCCGCAGAGGACCGGCAGCGCATCTGCGCCTACGCCCGGACCCGGCGGGAGCAGCTGGAGACGATCCTGCTGACGGACACGGTGCATCAGGAGCTGCCCCGGCTGACGGAGCATGCCTTCGCCCAGTTTCCCCCCTCCCTGCCGCTGTCGGGCCTGTTCTACGGAAAGGACGTGCCCTACACCTACGAGGCATATCTGGCGCATCTGGCCCAGACGGAGGCGTTCGCCGCCGGGCATCCCCGCTATGAGCTGGAGTTTACCGGCGGCGGGGCCTTCCGGAACCTGCAGATCTGCATCCACGAGGGGCAGTGGGCCATGGTATCCAAGGAGCGATCCCCCGCCATCCACTTCGTTATCCGGCACCCCAAGCTCCGCGCTGCCATCGAGCGGTTCGTTCCGCCGGTGGTGGAGGAATAACCGCAGTAGACAAACAGCGTTTTGCATAGTATACTGTATATACATTTTTTGGTTTGAGGATACTATGTAAGGAAGGACATTGTTTATGGATCAGAAACTGAAGGGGATCGTGGGGCAGTACGCCATGATCACCCTGTCCTGCGCGCTGTACGCCGTGGGCTTCAACTGGTGCTTTGACCCCAACCACCTGAGCGTGGGCGGCTTCACCGGTGTGGCCCAGATCATCAACTTTTTCATCCCGCAGGCGCCTATCGGTACGATGATCGTGGTGCTGAACCTGCCGCTGTTCATCCTGAGCTGGAAAAAGGTGGGGCGCCAGTGGCTGTACGCCACGCTGTATGCCACGCTGGTCAGCTCCGGCATGATCGACCTGCTGGCCGGGCTGCACACGTTCAAGCCCATGGAGCCTATGCTGGCGGCCATCTACGGCGGCGTCATCGTGGGCTTCGGCTGCGGCCTGATGCTGCGGTACAGCGCCACCACCGGCGGCACCGAGCTGGCGGCCCGGCTGCTGAAGCTGAAATTTCCGGGGCTGTCCATCGGCACGCTGTGCCTGTCCATCGACGCCATCGTGGTCGTCTCCTACGCCGCGGTGTTCCGCGACCTGACCCAGGCGCTGTACGCCATGGTGGCACTGTTCATCATCTCCAAGGTGATGGACCGGGTGGTCTACGGCGGCAACGGCGCGAAAATGGCCTACATCATCTCCGAGCAGTACGAGGCCATCACCGCCAAGCTGCTGGAGCTGGATCGGGGCGTCACGCTGCTGGAGGGACGGGGCGGCTTCAGCGGCAGGCCCAAGAACGTGATCCTATGCGCCTTCAGCCGCGCGCAGATCGTCAGCATCAAGTCCATCGTGAAGCACGCCGACCCCGATGCGTTCATCATCGTGTGCGACGCCTATGAGATACTGGGCGAGGGCTTCGGCGCCAACAAGCCCGACGGGCTGTAAAAAAACGCAGAAAACACCCGCAGTCTTTGGGACTGCGGGTGTTTTTGCGTCTGCTGTGCGGTCAATCCAGGGCGTCGTGGCTCTCGAACACATCGTGGATGGAGCCGTAGCGGTCCGGGGCGGGCGGCGCCTCCTGCGGCGCGATGCCCTTGGCCATCTGCAGCTCCTGCCACTTCTCCCGTGTGATGAGGAGCTGGCGGGGCTTGGAGCCCTCAAACGGGCCGACGTACCCCCGTTCCTCCATCTGGTCCACCAGACGGGCGGCCCGGGAATAGCCCAGCTTCAGGCGGCGCTGGAGCATGGAGACGGAGGCCTGTCCCGTTTCCAGAACCACCTCCACAGCAGCGGGCAGCAGCTCGTCACCGTCCTCCTGCGCTTCGGCAGGCTCGGCAGAGGTCGACTTGCCCTTGTCGGCCTTGGCGTCCACCGCCTGCTGGATCTTCTCGATGACATCCTGGTCGTAGTGGGCCTCGCCGGCGGCGTCCTTGACAAAGGCCACCACCCGCTCGATCTCCTCCGGCGTGATGAAGCAGCCCTGTACGCGGGTGGGCTTGCTGTCTCCCAGCGGGGAGTAAAGCATGTCACCCTTACCCACCAGCTTTTCCGCGCCGGGAGTATCCAGAATGATGCGGGACTCCATGGAGCTGGCCACGGCGAAGGCGATGCGGCTGGGGATATTGGCCTTCATCAGGCCGGTGATGACGTCGGAGGAGGGACGCTGGGTGGCAATGACCAGATGCATCCCGGCGGCACGGCCCATCTGGGCCACCCGGCAGATGGACTCCTCCACCTCCTTGGCGGCCACCAGCATCAGGTCGGCCAGCTCGTCGATGACCACCACCACGGTGGGCAGCTTCTTCACGTCCTCGTCCGTCTCCGACAGGGCGTTGTAGCCCGCCAGATCCTTGACGCCCTTCTCGGAGAACATCTTGTAGCGCTTCATCATCTCGAACACCGCCCACTGCAGGGCGCCGGCGGCCTTCTTGGGGTCTGTGACCACCGGGATCAGCAGGTGGGGAATGCCGTTGTAGGGCGCCAGCTCCACCATCTTGGGGTCCACCATGATGAAGCGCACCTCGTCGGGGGTGGACTTATAGAGGATGCTGACGATGAGGGAGTTGGTGCACACGGATTTGCCGGAGCCGGTGGTGCCGGCGATGAGCACATGGGGCAGGCGGGCGATGTTGCCCACAATGTTGCTGCCGCCGATGTCCTTGCCCACGGCAAAGGCCACGGGGGACGGGTGGCGGGTGAACTCCCGGGACTCGATGACGTCCCGGATGCGCACGGCGGTGACGGTGCGGTTGGGCACCTCGATGCCCACCACGGATATCTTGTTGGGCACCGGCGCCACCCGGACGCCGCTGGCGCCCAGGGCCAGAGCGATGTCGTCGGACAGGTTGGTGATCTTGCTGAGCTTGACGCCCTGCTCCAGCGTGAACTCGTAGCGGGTGACGCTGGGGCCGTGGACCACATCGCCGGCGGCGGCATCCACACCGAAGGAGCGCAGCGCCTCCGCCAGGCGGCGGGAGTTGTTGCGCAGCTCCGCGCCTACCTCGGTGCAGTTGTCGGCGCGGTTCTCCTCCAGCAGGGTGATGGGCGGGTAACGGTAGACCTCCTCACCCTGGGCCAGCTCCTGCTCGATAGCCTGTCCCACCTCCTCGGCGGCGGACTGCACCTCCTGCTGGAGCTGGGCCTTCTTTTTCTTCTCGGACACCGGCTCCTTCACCGGCGCAGGCTCCTGCGCCGCGGGGGCGGCAGGTGTCTCCGGTGCGGCGGGCGCCGCGTCCTTGGGCGCCAGCACCTGATCCGGCGTCCGGACGGCGGCGGACCTGCGGGGGAAGAAGTCCTTCTTCGCGCCGCCCTCCATGGCGGAGGGCTCGCCGTCCAGCGGAATGTCGATATCGGCCCGTTTCCGGGCGGGTCTGTCCTTGGCGGGCTTCTCCGGAGCGGACGGGGCCTTCCGCTGGGGCACCGGCTCGAAGCCGTCCAGATCGTCCTCGTCGTCCTCGTCCTCCCAGCGGCTGGTGCGGTACTCCTTCACCTTATCCACCGCCTGCTGGGGCGTCATGTGCAGTGCGCCCAGCAGCGCCGCCAGCAGCAGCACCACGAAGATGACGATGGACACCACCTTGCTCACCAGTGCTTCGCTGCCCAGTGCCAGGCCGCCGGCCACCACGCCGCCGCAGGTCAGGGCCTGTCCGTCCGCCCACAGACGGGGCAGCAGACCGCTGCCCAGCTGATAGGCCGTGCGGCACAGCAGCAGGTGGCACAGCACGCCCACCAGCAGCGGCAGTAGCAGCGTGCAGGTGGTGCGCAGGACCACGGGGCGGCCCCGGTGCCGCAGCTGGATCAGTGCCGCGCCCAGCAGCGCCGGGGCGGCCAGATAGAAGCCCCAGCCCAGCAGGCCCTTGAGGGCCCTGGCGATGAATGTCAACAGCAGCGCGTCCACATTGAAATAGCTGACCAGCACGCACAGCGCCAGCAGCAGGCAGACGATGCCGCCCACCAGCCGCGCCGTGCCGTTATAGGCGGGCGGCTCCGGCCTGGGCGGGGTCTTTTTCCCTTTCGTTGTTTTCTTTTGTGTCGATGCCATAGTCTTCCTCACTTCATATCACTTGACGGCCTGCAGCACCAGCGTCAGGATGCCCACCGCCCAGCAGTAATAGGCAAACGCGCCGAAGCGGCCCTTGTCCGCCACATACTTCAGCAGGCGGATGCACAGATAGCCCGTGACGGCGGCGGTGACGACGCCCACCAGATACATGGGCACCTCCGCGCCGTTGATGCCGGCCTGCACCGCATCGCCGATGGACAGGATGTTGGCGCCCAGCACGGCGGGGATGCTCAGCAGGAACGAAAACCGCACGGCGAATTTCCGCTCGTAGCCCACGAAGCAGCCGGCGGTGATGGTCATGCCGGAACGGGAGACGCCGGGCAGCGTGGCCACCGCCTGGCTCACGCCCACCAGCAGGGCATCCAGCCATGTGGCGCTGCGCTCATTCTTGCGGCCCTTGCGCACCCGGTCGCACAGGAACAGCAGGATGCCGGTGACGATCAGCGCCGCGCCCACGAATACCATATTATTTGTCAGGCCCTGCACATGTTTGCGGATGGGCAGCACCGCTGCCAGCGGCAGTGTGCCCACGATGATCAGCAGGATCAGCCGCCGGGCCGGCGGCACCGGCGACGGCGTGGAGCGGCGGGCCAGATCGCCGATGCCCCGGAAAAACTCCACCACCATTTCGCAGATGTCCGTCCAGTAGGCGGCGAACACCGCGATCAGCGTGCCCAAGTGGAGCAGCACGTCAAAGAACTCCGGCACGCTGCCGGCGCCCTCCATGTCCAGCAGGTTCTGGGCGATGGCCAGATGGCCCGAACTGGAGATGGGCAGGAACTCCGCCACGCCCTGGACCAGTCCCAACAGGAATGCTGTCAAGTATGTCATAGCTGTACCTCACGTCAGATTTGAATACAAATTGTTATATGTTGTCGAATTTATCCTCTTTGTTGTCAATGCAGTTGTCATAATGCCCCTGATGGCATGGATACTATACCACATAAGAGGGAAAAATGCCACTGGAATTTGGCCGATGAACGCCGCCGATAAAAGTTTCTTCTTGCGATAATTATTGTGAAAAAATGTATCATTTGACGAAATACACAAAAACGGGCCAGTCATTTTCTACGGCTTGCCCGTTGTGTGAAACATACTTTTGTGGTATCCTGATACAAATATACGCAGAGGGCCGCCCCTGCGGTATAAAGCGTATGTTCTCAGGGGGAGGCCGCACAGGGGCCTTCCCCTGTCTGCATGTATCAGAAAGGCGGTGAGTGAAACTGTACCGGGAAAAAATAGAGAGCCTGCAGGCGGCGGAGAGCCGTCTGCTGGCGCAGAGGGCCGCGGCGCAGAGCGCGGCGGCGGAGCAGGTGCGGCAGGCCGAAAAGGACGGCGCCGCGCTGGTGGCCGCCGCACAGGAATCGGCCCGCCGCGCTACCGCTGACGCGCTGCGCCGGGCGGAGGCACAGGCCGATACGGAACGGCAGGCCATGCTGACCCGAACGGAGCAGGACTGCGCGGCTCTGCGGGAGGCGGCGCTGGGCCGGATGGACGGCGCCGTGGCCTATCTGCTGGAAAAGGTGGTGAAGCGGTAGATGGCCATTGTCAAAATGAAGCGTCTGCAGATACTGGCGCTGGAGCGCGACCATGACGCCATGCTGCGGCGGCTCCAGCACATGGGCTGTGTGGAGATCAGCGAGCCGGATACGGAGGCGCTGCCCGACTCCCTGCGCCGGTGCGATACGGCAGCGGCGGACTGCCTGGCCCGGCAGCGGCAGCTGCAGGCGGCCATGGACACCCTGCGCCGCACGGCTCCGCCGCAAAAGGCGGGACTGCTGTCGCCCCGGCCGCAGATCTCCGAGAAGGACTATCTGGACGAGGCGGCGCTGGCGGCTGAGCTGGAAACGGCGCGGCGCATCAATGAGCTGGCGGCGGACATCAACCGTCTCACCGCCAGGGAGACGCAGCTCCGCGCCGAGCAGGCCGCTCTGACGCCGTGGCGGAGTCTGGATGTGCCGCTGGAGCTGACGGAGACGCGGTGCTGCGACATCACCACCGGTACGCTGCCCCCCTTCGCCCGCTGGGACGAGGTGCAGGGCGCGCTGTGTGCGCAGGTGCCGGAGGCGGAGGCGTATCTGCTGAACGCCGACCGGGAGCAGCAGTGCATCCTGCTGCTGACCCACAGGAGCGCGACGCCCGCGGCGTTGGAGCTGCTGCGGGGCTTCGGCTTCACCGGCGGACAGCTGAAGGGCCGTCACGGCACGCCGGAGGAGGCTCTGACGGCGCTGGCGGACGACCTGCGTCGGACGGCCGCGGAAAAGGAGGACGCCCGTCAGGCGCTGGCGGCGCTGGGTGGTAAGCTCCCCGACTTGCAGCTGTGCAGTGACCGTCTGAACTCCCGGCTCATGCGGGAGGAGAACCGGAAACGGCTGCTGACGGACGGGTACATCGTGGCCTTTGACGGCTGGGCGCCGGCGGCGAAGCTGCCGAAGCTGGCGGCGTGGCTGGACACGCTGGACTGCGCCTACGATGTCAGCGACCCCACGACGGAGGATATCCCCGACGTGCCGGTGCAGCTGCAGGGCAACGTGCTGACCCGCTCCATGAACTGCATCACGGAGCAGTACTCCATGCCCGCCTACGACGGCGTGGACCCCAACCCCATCATGGCCCCGTTCTTCATCTTCTTTTTCGGCATGATGATGGCGGACATGGGCTACGGGCTGGCCATGATCATCGGCTCCCTGCTGTTTCTGAAGAAGAAGCGGCCTGACAACAGGAGCTTTATGGAGATGATCTTCTGGTGCGGCATCATGACGTTCATCTTCGGCGCCCTGACCGGCGGCTTTCTGGGCGACTTTATCCCCCAGCTGTGCAAGCTCATCGACCCTGCCAGCACCTTCGCCCTGCCGGCGCTGTTCGACCCGCTGAACGACACCATGGCCATCATGGTGGGTTCGCTGGTGCTGGGCGCCATACAGGTATTTACCGGCATGGCCGTCAGCGTGGTGGAGAAGTGCAGAAACGGGCACTTCCCGGATGCACTGTTTGACGAGATCACCTGGTGGATCATTCTGGCCGGCGGCGCCATGGCCCTGCTGGGCGTGGGCAGCGTCGGCGGCGTGCCGGTGGTACTGTGCATCGGCGGACTGATGCTGCTGTACGGCGCGGGCCGGGGCAAAAAGGGCTTCGGCAAGGTCACCGGCGTGGTGGCCGCCGTGTACAACGGCGTTACCGGCTTTTTCAGCGACATCCTGTCCTATGTGCGCCTGATGGCGCTGATGCTGTCCGGCGCGGTGCTGGCCCAGGTGTTCAACATGCTGG
>OJQF01000815.1_pt1 | contig 14000 bp, 8 predicted proteins | sample 1598681 | NCBI WGS metagenome assembly OJQF01 (sample SAMN03922506, study PRJEB24848) | human gut metagenome | isolation source: stool sample | host: Homo sapiens | place: Germany | collected 2011-11 | reverse complement strand
CAAAACTCTCTTTATTGAGAAAACCGAAATGGATTTCTCCTTTCGGGGTAAATTTAACGGCATTGCTAAGCAGGTTGCTTATGATTTGTATCGTTCGGTTCCAGTCAGCGGATATGAATGTGTTGGCATCTCCTCCATCCAGAATCAGTTGTACGCCTGTTTGGGCTTTATGGACATATTGTTGTTCTAATTGCAGACAGATGTCCAGTATTTTGATGGGCTGAATATTGAATTTAAGAGAGCCGGCTTCCAGGCTGGATAAATCGAGAATATCGTTAAAAAGATTCAGCAGCATATCTGAATTTCTTTCAATGATTTCAGCATACTGCATCTTTTCATTTTCGTTGTTTGTGCTGGATATCAATTTAGAGAATCCTACAATCGCATTCAGTGGTGTACGAATTTCGTGACTCATGTTTGCCAGGAAAGCCGATTTTAACCGGTCTGCTTCTTCGGCCTTGATACGGGCTGCGTCCAGTGCTTTCTCCGTTTTCTTAATTTCTGTGATGTCCCACGAGATACCGATAATATAGGGATGTCCGTTATTGGAAGGTACAAGGCGTTTCATGGTGGTTATTGTACGGATTTCTCCGGTAGCGGTCATGTATTCTTCAAAATAATCCAGTTTCCCTTCTTTAAGTACCTTCATATCGTCAAGGTGGAATTTCTCCATATCTTCCGTCCGTTTAAAAATCTCAAAATCATTTCTGCCGATAGCTTTCTCGATGGGGATTCCGGAGTAGTCGGCAAAAGTTTTATTCCAGTATAAGTATCTGAAATCATTTCCGGAATCTTTGACGAACAGATATACGGGAACATTATTCACGATGGCTTGCATTAGTGAGTTGAGCCGCATAATCTCATTTTGTTGTTCGGCATTGGTTTGCTCTGTTTCCCAGAGTTGCGAAACATCACGGCACATGCATAACAGGTATTCTTTGTCGAGCAGAGAAAGCCAGTGTTCGTAGTGATGTGATACGCCATCCTGCATTAAGTCATGCCGGGCGATAGCACTATTTCCGGTGCTGAATACTTTTTCCATATTTCTGCGTATGTTGTTATACGCATCTTCCGGAAGAATATCTTTTATATTGGATTGGGTGATACTGTCTGCTGTAGTGCCCTCTACGTGATTGGTGGATGGAGAGGATACCAGTTCCACAATGTTGGCATTACGGTCGAGAACAGTAAGCATATCAGGCAGATTGTCTAATATACGTTTGGAATATCTGTCTCGAAAACGTTCTTTTCTGCCAGAGGCTGATTCGGAGGAGAGTTGCTCTACTTTTTTCTCGAGATTTTGTATAATTTCTAACAGCTCCGCTTTTGTCTTGTTGTTGTAATCCTCCATAGGGGATAAATAATAACAGTTTTATGGTTGTGAAAAATGCATTTTTATGTTGCAAATATAGAATAAAAATTCAAGAAACGACCGAACTCCCAAGTTATTATAATATAAAAAAGAAGGATAGCTTTTGTCCTACTAATCAGAATGTTCTATCTTTGCACCAATTATATTTTAAATGATTTACAATATGTCTACAGAATTATTCTCTGCGCTGCCTTATAAAGTGGCAGATATTACGCTTGCTGACTTCGGACGCAAGGAAATCGATTTGGCAGAAAAAGAAATGCCCGGCCTGATGGCTCTTCGCGAAAAGTATGGAGAATCCAAACCGTTAAAAGGTGCCCGTATCATGGGATCATTGCACATGACCATCCAGACCGCTGTACTGATTGAAACATTGGTTGCGCTGGGCGCGGAAGTGCGCTGGTGCTCATGTAATATATATTCAACTCAGGATCATGCAGCTGCTGCGATTGCTGCTTCCGGGGTTGCGGTATTTGCCTGGAAAGGTGAGAATCTCGCCGACTATTGGTGGTGTACGCTGCAAGCCTTGAACTTCCCTGGTGGAAAAGGTCCGAACGTAATTGTAGACGATGGTGGTGATGCTACTATGATGATTCATGTCGGTTATGATGCTGAGAAGAATGCTGCCGTGCTGGATAAGGAAGTACATGCAGAAGATGAAATAGAATTGAATGCCATTCTGAAAAAAGTGCTGGTTGAAGATAAGACCCGCTGGCATCGTGTAGCTGAAGAAATGCGTGGTGTGTCGGAGGAGACGACGACTGGTGTACACCGTTTGTATCAGATGCAGGAAGAAGGCAAACTGCTATTCCCGGCATTTAATGTGAACGATTCAGTGACAAAGTCTAAGTTTGATAACCTGTACGGATGTCGCGAATCATTGGCTGACGGTATCAAGAGAGCAACCGATGTGATGATTGCCGGTAAGGTAGTTGTCGTATGTGGCTATGGTGATGTGGGTAAGGGATGTTCACATTCAATGCGTTCTTACGGAGCACGCGTACTTGTGACGGAAGTAGATCCGATCTGTGCACTACAGGCTGCAATGGAAGGTTTCGAAGTTGTGACAATGGAAGATGCCTGTACCGAAGGTAATATCTTTGTGACTACTACGGGTAATATTGATATCATTCGTATCGACCACATGGAGAAAATGAAAGATCAGGCAATTGTATGTAACATCGGACACTTCGATAATGAAATTCAGGTAGATGCTTTGAAACATTACCCGGGTATCAAATGTGTAAACATCAAGCCGCAGGTAGACCGCTATTATTTCCCGGATGGTCACAGTATACTTTTGCTGGCTGACGGTCGTCTGGTGAATCTGGGATGCGCAACAGGACATCCGTCGTTTGTGATGAGTAATTCATTTACCAATCAGACGTTGGCTCAGATCGAGTTGTTCAACAAGAAATACGAAGTAAATGTATATCGCTTGCCGAAACATCTGGATGAAGAAGTAGCCCGCCTGCATCTCGAAAAGATCGGTGTGAAACTGACGAAACTGACTCCTGAACAGGCCGCTTATATCGGTGTATCGGTAGACGGACCTTATAAGGCTGAACATTATAGATACTAATTTAATTGACAATTGACAGTTGACAAATGACAATGGGCAGCTATATAGGAGGTGTGACCTGCCGGGCTGCTATTGTTGACCTTCAATTGTCAATTGTCAATTGTCAATTGTCAATTTTATGAAGAAGTTCCTTCCCGACTTAATTGCTATTTTAGCTTTTATCATTCTTTCTTTTGCTTATTTTTTTCCGGCTGATATTGAAGGTCGTATTTTGTTTCAGCACGATACGGTGGCTGGAGTGGGAGCCGGTCAAGAAGCTCAGGAATATCTTGAACGTACAGGGGAACGTACCCGCTGGACAAATTCTCTTTTTGGAGGTATGCCTACCTACCAGATGTCTCCGAGTTATGATTCTACCAAACCGCTGAAGTGGATAGAAAACATCTATCATTTGTATCTTCCGCCCTATGTAGTGTTGACTTTCATTATGATGCTTGGGTTCTATATCCTTTTGCGGGCATTTGGGCTATCTGTCTGGCTGTCTGCTTTAGGAGGAATCATCTGGGCCTTCTCTTCTTATTTCTTTATCCTGATATCGGCAGGGCATATATGGAAATTTGTCACATTGGCTTATATTCCGCCTACGATTGCCGGTATTGTGCTGGCTTATCGGAAAAAATATCTGTTGGGAGGAATTATAACGGCTCTGTTCATCGCGCTTCAGATTCAGTCGAACCATATTCAGATGAGCTATTACTTCATGTTCGTCATCCTGTTTTTTGTAGGAGCTTACTTTGAGGATGCTTATAAGAAAAAGGAACTTCCACATTTTTTCAAAGCGAGTGCTGTTCTGATATTAGCTGCGGCAATAGGAGTATGTGCCAATCTTTCTAATCTATATCATACTTATGAGTATAGTAAGGAGACAATGCGGGGGAAGAGTGAACTGAAACAGGAAGGCCCTGCCGCCAATCAGACTAGTAGTGGGCTGGACCGTAACTATATTACGAACTGGAGTTATGGAATTGGTGAAACGCTTACTTTGCTGGTGCCGAACGTAAAGGGAGGAGCGTCGGTTCCTTTGGCAAAGAATGAGACAGCGATGGCAAAAGCGAATCCGATGTATAGCAGCATTTATTCGCAGTTAACACAGTATTTTGGCGATCAGCCTATGACTTCCGGTCCGGTATATGTGGGAGCTTTTGTTCTGTTTTTGTTCATACTGGGATGTTTTATTGTGAAAGGACCGCTGAAATGGGCCTTGCTGGGAGCTACAATCTTTTCTATCCTGCTTTCGTGGGGAAAGAACTTTATGGGTTTAACGGACTTTTTTATCGACTATATACCCATGTATAATAAGTTCCGTGCCGTATCTTCCATTTTGGTTATTGCTGAATTTACGATTCCACTGTTAGCGATCTTTGCTTTAAAAGAGGTCTTGACTAAACCGGAAATCTTGAAGGGGAAAGAGAATCGGACAGGTGTAATTATTACTCTGGCGCTGACGGCCGGTGTTTCGCTGATTTTGGCAGTTGCTCCGGGAGTTTTCTTCTCCAGCTATATTCCGGCACAGGAAATGTCGGCTCTACAGCAAGGGCTGCCTGCTGAGTATCTATCTCCGATCGTTGCTAATTTGGCAGAAATGCGCAAGGCGATGTTGACAACAGATGCATGGCGTAGTTTCTTTATTATAGTCGTAGGATGTTTCTTGCTATTCCTCTATCAGCAGAAAAAGTTGAAGGCTTCTCTGGCTGTGGCCGGTATTGCAATTCTTTGTCTGGTGGATATGTGGACTGTCAATAAACGCTATTTGAATGATGAACAATTTGTACCGAAGTCCAGACAGACAGGGGCATTTGTTAAAACTCAGACAGATGAGATGATCCTTCAGGATACGGCTTTGAATTATCGGGTATTGAATTTCGTAGGATTCCCCAATAATACTTTCAATGAAAATAATACTTCATACTGGCATAAGAGTGTTGGTGGTTATCATGCAGCCAAGTTGCGTCGTTATCAGGAAATGATTGATCACCATATAACTCCGGAAATGAAGGATGCCTATCAGGAGGTTGCTGCCGCTGGTGGTGCGATGGATAGTGTGGATGCTTCTAAATTCCGGGTGCTGAATATGCTGAACACGAAGTACTTTATCTTCCCTGCCGGTGAGCAAGGACAGACAATTCCTGTCGAGAATCCTTATGCGTACGGCAATGCTTGGTTTGTGGATAAGGTGCAGTATGTCAATAATGCGAATGAAGAGATTGATGCGCTGAATGATATTCTTCCGACGGAAACAGTTGTGGTCGATGCGAAATTTAAGGATCAGTTGAAGGGCGTAACGGAAGGTTATAAAGACTCCTTATCTACTATTCGTCTGACCAGCTACGAACCGAATCGCTTGGTATATGAGACTTCTTCTGCCAAAGATGGGGTAGTTGTTTTTTCTGAGATATATTATCCGGGCTGGCAGGCAAAGATTGACGGACAGCCGGCAGATATTGCTCGCGCTGACTATATTTTGCGTGTAATGAATGTACCTGCGGGTAAGCATACTATTGAGATGTGGTTTGATCCGCAGAGCTTGCATGTGACGGAAAGTATAGCTTATGCATCGTTGGCGTTATTGCTGATCGGAGTGATGGTGTTGATTTGGTTTAGCAAGAAGAAGTTAGTTCCCCAAAAGAAAGATGAGATTGAAAAGTCTTAATTCTACTGTCTGATCTCAAAGACTTGTATATTTATACTATATATTTAAAGCGGCTCCCTTCATCCCGAAGAGAGCCGCTTATGCATTCACTAAAAAATTATGAAAAACAAACGCTGTTATATGTTTAAATAGTTAGAATTTTCAAATTTTATTCGTATGATTGCCTTTATGCATCCTCATCTGAGGGGCCTTTTGGCGGGCAGTAGCCTGTTCGGTTTGCCACTTTGCATATTGTTCCGGAGTCAGAATTTTTTTTATCTTTTTCTTTTTAGCTTCTGCGGCTTTCTTTTGTATATCTTCAACATTCTGTTCTTTGTTCATCATAGGACGTTCCCCCATATCGTCGGGAAGGTTTCCTTCGCCCATTATCGGCGGTTCGCTACCGCCCATTGGCGGGCGACCGCCTCTCATGCCCGGACCTCCCATTGGCGGACGTTGTTCGTCGGAGTTTTGCATAGCTTTGAAATGTTCTTTCTGCTCTTTCAGATTCAGCTTATAGATTTTCTTGTATTGCTTTTCTGTCAGTTGAAGTGACTCTTGCATCCTGTCAGTCATTTGAGTTGCTATTTTTTCAGGATTCGGAACTTCGTGTGGAAGGCGTTGCTCATACTGCTGTCTTTCCTGTGGTTCCGGATGGTCTTGTGCCACAGCCAGACTGCTGCAACTTATCAGGCAGGCAGCAAGCCCTATTAGTCTCATGTTTCTTTTCATTCTTTTTGCTGTTAATTGGTTTCATATTCCAAAGTTAAGTAGTAGTTGAAATAGATGAAAATGAAATCGACAAAGAACGGAGTTTTATCTATAAAACATGGTGTCACTATCCTATGATGATAGTGTAAGCATCCTTGTCGGATGGTGTCACTATGAGTGCCGGATAGTGACACCATCCTGTTTCAAGAAAGAAACGAAGGCTGAAAAAAGGAAAATGTGAACATAAACAGTTGATTTATGGATAGTCTCATTTTATCCTAAGCCATTAAATTTGTGCCTGATTATAGAACGATTATTATGAAAAGACTATTGTTCATTTTTTCCTTTTTTTGCCTGCCTGTTATCGGTGGGAGTGCACAGAATGTTCTGACTCTGGAGAACTGCCTTCGTATAGGGATTGAAAATAATCTCTCGTTGCAGGGCAAACGAAAAGCAATGCAAAAAAGTAAGTATGGTGTTTCAGAGAATCGGGTGAAATTGTTGCCGCAGATCAATGGTTTTGCTAATTTCAATGATAACATCGATCCGCCTGTCTCCGTGACTGACGGTTCTTCTTATGGAGTGCCATATAATATCACCCGGACACTGCAATATGGTGCCAATGTCGGACTGGAATTACAGATGCCACTTTATAATCAGACTCTTTACACTTCGATTTCTATTGCAGAAATTGTGGATGAGATGAGCCGGCTTTCGTACGAAAAGGCAAGAGAAGATTTAATCTTGCAGATTAGTAAAATGTATTATCTGGGGCAAGTTACCGCGGAGCAGATCGCATTGATAAAAGCCAATATTACCCGATTGGAGGAATTGAGAGATATCACTCAGGCCTTTTTCGATAATGGAATGGCAATGGAAGTTGACCTGAAGCGGGTGAATATCAATCTTGAAAACCTGAAAGTGCAGTATGACAATGCGCAGGCGATGATGACACAACAGCTGAATATGCTGAAATATATCATGGATTATCCGGCAGAGAAGGAGATTGGATTATTACCGGTCAATACGGATAGTATTGCTACGGTAGCGTTGACCGGATTATCGGAAAATCTGTATGAACTTCAGTTGCTTCAATCGCAGGTACAGCTGGCAGAGAGGCAGAAACGGTTGATAAGTAATGGTTATATTCCTTCTCTCAATCTGACGGGGAACTGGAGGTTTGCTGCTTATACGGATGAGGCTTATCATTGGTTCCATTCCGGTCCGTCTAATCATTGGTTCCGTTCTTATGGAGTGGGGTTGACTTTGCGTATTCCTATCTTCGACGGTCTGGATAAGAAATACAAGATCCGGAAAGCGATGATTGATATTGAAATGATGAAACTTTCGCAGTTGGACATACGGAAGAACCTGCATACGCAATATCTGAATGCAGTCAATGATTTGATGAACAACCAACGCAACTTTAAAAAGCAGAAAGACAATTATCTGCTTGCCGAAGAAGTGTATGCAGTTACTACTGACCGTTACAGGGAAGGAATCACATCGATGACTGAGGTGCTGCAAGATGAAATGCGGATGAGTGAAGCACAGAATAATTACATTAGCGCACATTATAACTATCGGGTGACTAACCTGATGTTGTTGAAGTTGACCGGACAGATAGCGTCCCTGTTCAAATAATAGATAACTAATTGAATCATTCATATGGAAACAATGGAAAAAAATACAGTCTCCGGTACACATCAGGAGAAAGCTAAGAAGATGAGAAAATTACGTCGTTGGCAGATAATAGTAAGTTTATTTGGAGTCGCTATTATCGTTTGGGGAGTGATTGAAGTTGTTTTTCTCTTTCTGGGCTATAAGCAGACAGAGACCAGTAATGATGCACAGATAGAGCAATATGTGTCGCCTGTCAATCTGCGTGCATCAGGCTATATTAATAAGATTTATTTCACAGAACATCAGCAGGTGCACAAAGGGGATACATTGCTGGTGCTGGATGACCGCGAATATAAAATCCGGGTGATGGAAGCTGAAGCTGCATTGAAAGATGCGCAGGCAGGCGCTACTGTGATAAATGCGACCTTGCAGACTACGCAAACAACTGCATCTGTATATGATGCTTCTATTGCCGAAATAGAAATCCGGCTGGCAAAATTGGAGAAGGACCGGCAACGCTATGAAAATCTGGTCAAACGAAATGCGGCCACACCTATCCAGTTGGAACAGATTGCGACCGAATATGAAGCTACCTTCAAGAAGCTGGAAGCGACAAAGCGTCAACGGGAAGCAGCTCTTTCAGGAGTGAATGAAGTTTCTCATCGTCGTGAGAATACGGAAGCTGCTATTCAGCGTGCGACGGCTGCGCTTGAGATGGCACGGCTCAATCTTTCATATACAGTTGTATTGGCTCCTTGTGATGGCAAGTTGGGCCGGCGTTCGTTAGAGGAGGGACAGTTTATTACAGCAGGACAATGCATTACGTATATCCTTCCGGATACCCAAAAATGGATTATTGCTAATTATAAAGAAACGCAGATTGAGAATCTGCGTATCGGGCAGGAAGTTGCCATCACGGTAGATGCTATCAGTAAGAAAGAGTTTACAGGCAAAGTGACTGCTATTTCCGGAGCGACTGGTTCCAAATATTCACTGGTGCCAACGGATAATTCAGCAGGAAACTTCGTAAAGATACAGCAGCGTATTCCTGTCCGTATTGATTTCACGGATTTGTCGAAAGAAGATAATGATAAGTTGGCGGCAGGTATGATGGTAGTAGTAAAAGCTAAACTCTGATGATCATGCCTTCATGTCCTAGAAATTATCCTTTTTACAATTGGGTGCCCAAACCGGTAGGTATTATCATCCTATTGTTCTTTTTCCTGCCCATTCTTTCAGTAGGCGGAGTTTATTCTGTAAACAGTACCGAGATGATGAGCGGCTTAGGCATTATTTCCGAGCATATTCAGTTTGCTAATTTTGTGACCTCTATCGGTATGGCAGCGTTTGCTCCTTTTTTGTATGAACTGGTTTGCATACGCCGGGAGAAGCTGATGTGCATAGGTGGCTTTGCACTTATGTATGTTTTCAGTTATGTGTGTGCCAAAACTGACAGTATCTTTTTGCTGGCGCTTTGTAGTCTGCTGACAGGGTTCCTGCGTATGGTGCTGATGATGGTCAATCTGTTTACATTGATTAAATATGCTTTTGGTATGGAGGCAACGCGTAATATCACTCCCGGCATGGAGCCGAAAGATGCGGCGGGATGGGATAAGCTGGATATAGAGAAATGTGTCAGCCAGCCGGTAGTTTATCTGTTTTTTATGATTTTGGGGCAAATGGGCACAGCGCTGACGGCTTGGCTGGCTTTCGAATACGAATGGAAATATGTATACTATTTTATGATGGGCATTCTGCTGCTTTCCATTTTGATCCTGTTTATTACGATGCCTAATCATGGCTTTACCGGACGCTTTCCGATCAATTTCCGTAAGTTCGGCAATGTAACTGCCTTTTGTATATCATTGACGTGCATCACTTATGTGTTGGTTTATGGCAAGGTGCTGGACTGGTATGATGATCAGTCTATTTGTTGGGCAACGGCAGTCAGTATTCTTTTTGCCGGTATTTTTCTTTATATGGATGCTACCCGGCGATCCTCTTATTTTATATTGGGAGCGCTGCGGCTACGTACGATTCGCATGGGAGCTTTGCTTTATTTACTACTGATGATTATTAATTCCAGTGCGATGTTTGTCAATGTGTATGCAGGGGTTGGGATGCACTTGGATAATTTGCAGAATGCATCATTGGCAAACTGGTGCATGGTTGGTTATTTTATAGGTGCCTTGATTTCTATTGTGTTGGGGTCTAAAGGGGTACATCTGAAATATCTTTTTGCTCTTGGCTTTTTCTTTTTGGTGTTATCGGCAGGATTTATGTATTTTGAGGTGCAGACAGCCGGACTTTACGAGCGAATGAAATATCCTGTGATTATCCGTACCATCGGGATGATGATTCTATATGCGTTGACAGCGGCTTATGCCAATCAGCGGATGCCTTTCAAATATCTTTCTACCTGGATCTGCATTATGCTTACCGTGCGCATGGTGCTGGGCCCGGGCATTGGAGGGGCAATCTATTCGAATGTATTGCAGGAGCGGCAGCAACATTATATAACCCGTTATGCGCAAAATGTAGATCTGGTCAATCCGGAAGCTTCCTCCTCCTATAGCAATACTGTGCAGGGAATGCAATATCAGGGAAAGAGTGAAACGGAAGCACATAATATGGCTGCTATGTCCGTCAAAGGGCGGATACAAGTACAGGCAACACTCTCTGCTGTGAAAGAAATGGCGGGATGGACTATTTATGCTGGTGTTATTTGTATGATTTTTGTGCTCGTTGTGCCTTATCCCAAACGAAAATTGCTAACTTAGTATTGTTTTTCAAATAGTAATCAGATTATAAGTGTTTTGTTATTATGAATACCTTTCAGGAACGTTTGTTAAAACTGGACCGGGATTTATTGAGTGGGAACAATATCTGTAGTTCGAGGGGAGTGCTGAACGCCTTTCCGTCTTCTTTAAAGAAACTCTTTCTCATGAGGGGGCTTGGGCTGATTATCTGTCGGCAGGGAAATTTTCAGTTTGCGCTGAATCAACGCTTATTTCGGGCAAACGCCGGCGAAACTCTCTTTATCCCGGAAGATTCGCATTTCCAGGTGCTTCAGGAATCCGAAGATATGGAGGTATTTATTCTTGCCTATCAGATCCAGCCTATACGGGATATTATCGGTAATTCGGTTGTTTCCATGTATATGTATTCACAACTTATTCCGGAACCTTGCTATGTGTGGACTACTGGGGAAGAAAATGAAATCGTAAAATACATGTCTTTGCTGGACAGTGCTCTGGAAATGGAGGAGAGTGTGTTCAACCTTTATGAAAGAAAACTCCTTTTGCTGGCCCTTACATATCGGATCTGTTCTATTCACAATCGTAAACTGATCAGTGTAGGGCAAGAAACCGGGGGAAGAAAAAATGAAATCTTTGTCCGGCTGATTCAACTCATAGAGCAATATTATATGAAGGAACGTGGAGTCGGATTCTATGCAGATAAGCTTTGTCTGTCTCCCAAGTACCTGTCTGCGCTTGCCAAGAATATTTGCGGATATACAGTACAGGAGCTTGTCTTTAAAGCTATTATTCGTAAGTCGATCTCATTACTCAAAAATACACAGAAAGACATTCTGGAGATATCTAATGAATTAAACTTCCCCAATGCTTCTTATTTCGGCACATTCTTTAAGAAGCAAATGGGGATGTCGCCTCAACAATATAGGAGGAACCTTTAATGGGAAAAGTTTTCTCCTGTATTGACTGTTATTCTTTTTCTCCGTAAGCCAGATCGCCTGCGTCGCCCAGTCCCGGCACAATGTAGGAATGTTCGTTGATTTCAGGATCGATGGCCGCGCACCAGATGGTTGTTTTGTTCTCGGGAAATACATTCATAATATGTTCGATTGCGTGTTGGCTGGCAATGATGGACGCTACGTGAATTTCGGCTGGATGACCTTTGGTGAGCATTGCCTGGTAGCTTAGCTCCATGCTGCCGCCTGTAGCCAGCATTGGGTCAGTGATAATCAGCGTTTTGTCATCAATACGGGGAGAAGCGATATATTCTATGTGTATATCAAACTTCAGTGTGTCCTTATATTTACGATAGGCAGAGACGAATGCGTTTTCCGCCCCGTCGAAATAACTTAGAAAACCCTGGTGAAAAGGAAGACCGGCGCGGAGAATGGTGCTGATGACAAGCTGGTTGTCCGGTGTGCTGACGGGAGCAATACCTAGTGGTGTCTGGATGTTTTTTACAGAGTATCGGAACTCTTTGCTCATTTCGTAGGCCATGATTTCTCCGATCCGTTCAATATTACGGCGGAAACGCAGGCGGTCGTTCTGAACTTCTACATTTCTGATTTCGGATATGTACTGGTTTAGAATCGAATTTGTTTGGCTAAAATCAATTACTTTCATATTATAGTTTAATCATAATTTAATCTCATTTTCATCGTATTGACAACATACTGGCTTGCAAAGTAAACGATAATCTTTCAAATTGCAATATTCAGTTTGCAGATATTGTTAGGAATTTATAAAAGAGATTCAATTAGGGAAAAATTTCTCTAATCCCTTCTTGCTTTCCAAAGAAAGTGTTACTTTTGTACCCGGATTTACAAGGGGGCGTTCCTCAATCCCCTTCTTAGTCAAAAGGTGAAGAGATAATAAAACAAAATACCAATTTAATTAATTCAAAGAAAATGGCAAATTTAGATTTAAGCAAGTACGGTATCACAGGTGTGACCGAGATTTTGCACAACCCGTCTTATGATGTTTTGTTCGCTGAAGAAACAAAACCGAGTCTGGAAGGCTTTGAAAAAGGTCAAGTAACTGAATTAGGTGCTGTTAATGTAATGACAGGTATCTATACCGGTCGTTCTCCTAAAGATAAATTCTTCGTTAAGAATGAAGCTTCTGCTGATTCTGTATGGTGGACTTCTGACGAATATAAAAATGATAACAAACCTTGTACAGAAGAAGCTTGGGCTGATTTGAAAGCTAAAGCTGTAAAACAATTGAGCGGCAAGCGTTTGTTCGTTGTTGATACTTTCTGCGGTGCTAACGAAGCAACTCGTATGAAAGTACGTTTCATCATGGAAGTAGCTTGGCAGGCTCACTTCGTAACTAACATGTTCATCCGTCCTACTGCTGAAGAACTGGAAGCTTATGGAGAACCTGATTTTGTATGTTTCAACGCTTCTAAAGCAAAAGTTGACAACTATAAAGAACTGGGCTTGAACTCTGAAACAGCTACTGTTTTCAACTTGAAGACTAAAGAACAAGTTATCCTGAATACTTGGTACGGTGGTGAAATGAAGAAAGGTATGTTCTCTATCATGAACTACATGAACCCGCTTCGTGGTATCGCTTCTATGCACTGCTCTGCTAACACCGATATGGAAGGAACTAGCTCTGCTATCTTCTTCGGTCTGTCTGGTACAGGTAAGACTACTTTGTCTACTGACCCGAAACGTAAGTTGATCGGTGACGACGAACACGGATGGGATAACGAAGGCGTATTCAACTACGAAGGTGGTTGCTATGCTAAAGTTATCAACCTGGATAAAGAAAGTGAACCGGATATCTACAACGCTATCAAACGTGATGCTTTACTTGAAAACGTAACTGTGGCTGCTGATGGTAAAATCGACTTCACGGATAAGAGTGTAACTGAAAATACTCGTGTTTCTTATCCTATCTATCACATCGAAAATATCGTTAAGCCTATTTCTAAAGGTCCGCACGCTAAACAAGTTATCTTCTTGTCAGCTGATGCATTTGGTGTATTGCCTCCGGTATCTATCCTAAATCCGGAACAAGCTCAATACTACTTCCTGTCTGGATTTACAGCTAAATTGGCTGGTACAGAACGTGGTATCACTGAACCGACTCCGACATTCTCTGCTTGCTTTGGTGCTGCTTTCTTGTCATTGCACCCGACTAAATATGCTGAAGAATTGGTGAAGAAGATGGAAATGACTGGTGCTAAGGCATACTTGGTTAATACAGGTTGGAATGGTTCTGGCAAACGTATTTCTATCAAAGATACTCGTGGTATCATCGATGCTATCCTTGACGGTTCTATCGACAAAGCTCCTACTAAGGTTATTCCTTTCTTCG
>OJQF01000809.1_pt1 | contig 14063 bp, 9 predicted proteins | sample 1598681 | NCBI WGS metagenome assembly OJQF01 (sample SAMN03922506, study PRJEB24848) | human gut metagenome | isolation source: stool sample | host: Homo sapiens | place: Germany | collected 2011-11 | reverse complement strand
ACGTAGAACTGGCCCCTCCCAAACGTTCGTAAGCGTATCCGCCGTCAAAATACGGATTCGTTTTTCCGTCCGTAGGTATTCCGAGCCCCCGGCCTACGAATCCATATCTTATGTCGAAAGAATTATTGCGCATCGTATGTTTGTAGAAACCGCCGAGAACCATTATGCCGTTCTGTTCCGCTTCGTCGAACAATTCCTCGCGTTCTTTGGCGAACGCGTCGTCGGGAGTGCCGCTGCTCATCGATATGAACCGTATTTTTTCACGCTCCGGAAACGTCTTGTTCATATCTATGATTTTCCGGATCGCTTGATTGATCGTGCGCATGGTATTCGGCTGCGATTTATCGTCCGGCCAATTATTCGCCGCAAAATAATAAATATCGGCCTCCGGAGCCGTACCGGTGCTTTTGCCCGCCGCTACTCCGGTAACCAGACTGCCGTGATAGTCGATACCGTCCTGTTGCCAGTTATCGCCGAATACTTCGTAATATTTGATCCGGTCCTTATATTCCGGATGCTCTTTGAATAACCGTTGGTCTATGATAGCGATCTTTACGCCTTTGCCGGTAATTCCTTTCGCGTGCAGTCCGGCAACATTCTTCGGCATTTTCGACGCTTCAAGAAGTTCTTGCGGGTCGAAGCCTTCCGGCATTTTCGACGTTTCGGGCCATATCACACGGTCTGTCCATTGTTTAACCCCGTTCTCGTCAAACCCCGTTTTCCCCAAAAACAAATCTTCGCAATCCCTCAAATCCAACGACGACAAATCCGCCTCGTCCAGCGATTCGGTGTTCTGCAATTCCGCTATGTCCTTTATAATCTTGTATTGCCGTCCATGCCGTGCATCCTGACAGTTTACATAAGATAAGGAAATTATGGCAGCGGATAATGCGATGACACAATGGTTGTTTTTCATCATATTTCTTTTGTTATACGATTTTGAGGGACATCTTACTCTTTTTTAAGAATGCCTTCTCGAAATTCCGACCGGCGGAAGTTATCGGGCCATCGAATCGGCCTCGGCGGGGGCCGGAGCTTCTTCTTCGATCACGGCATCTATCTGCTCGCCTTTGAGATGCTTTGCGAGGAAACGCTCCATCGTCCGGTAGAACGCGAAGCGGTTTTCCTCGTTATGGAATCCGTGTCCCTCGTTGTCCTTGACCATGTAGTCCACGTCCACTCCCCGTGCGCGCAGCGCGGCGACCATCTGATCCGATTCGGCCTTATTGACGCGCGGGTCGTTGGCTCCCTGCACGACCAGCAGCGGCGCCTTAATCTTGTCGGCGTTGAGCGCCGGCGAATAGGCGGCCAGCATCGTGCTGTCCTTCTGCGGGTCTCCCACCATTTCGTACATCATGTCGAGCATCGGTTTCCAATAGGGAGGGATCGTCTGCAGGAACGTGAACAGATTCGACACGCCCACGTAGTCGACTCCGCAGGCGTACAGGTCGGGCGTATAGGTCAGGCCGGCCAGCGTCGCATAGCCGCCGTAGCTGCCGCCGTATATGGCGATCCTCGTCGAGTCGGCGATTCCCTGCGAAATCAGCCACCGTACGCCGTCGGTAATGTCGTTCTGCATCGTCTGTCCCCACTGCTTGTACGAGAGTTCCTTGAACTTGCGCCCGTAGCCGGTCGAGCCGCGGAAGTTCATTTGCAGCACGGCATATCCCCGGTTGGCAAGAAACTGCACCTCGGGGTTGTAACCCCAGCTGTCGCGGGCCCAAGGCCCTCCGTGCGGGTTGACGACGACCGGTAGCTGCCGGGCCGTTTCCATCGTCAGTCCTGCGGGTAGCGTCAGGTAGCCCTCGATCGTCAGCCCGTCGCGCGAGGGATAGCTGACGGGTATCATCTCGGCCATTTCCTCGGCCTGAATCCACGGCGCCAGATCGGCGATTTTCGTCAGTTTGTCGGCCTTTACATCGTAGAGGTAATACGTGCCGCGCGTGCGGTCGTTGCCCGCATAGACGATCTTCATATCCTCGGCCTTGTTCGTTGCGGTCGTACTAACCTGATATCCGGGAAGTTGAGCTTGCAGCTTGCGGAACGACTCCTCGGTCTGCGGATCGAAGAAATGGCGGATCACGTCCTTCGGTCCCTCGCAATAGGCGCCGGTCAGCTTTTCCTTCGCTTTCGAATAGCCCAACCCGATTACGTCGTACAGATCGTTCGCATAGAGTTCCTCGACCTCCTGTCCGGTCGCAGGGTCCACTACGACCAGCGCGGCTTTGTCGCGTCCGATGTTCGACGTCGCATAGACCATTTTATTGTCGGGCGTGAACACGTAAAAGCTTACCTCGTCCTTGAAAGAGGTGGTCAGCACCGGACGGAACGGCTCCTGTTCCGTCTCCCGGTACAGAATCTGCGTGTTGACGCCGTCGACGATCGCATAGGCGACCCGCAACTTGCCGTCGTGATCGGTCATCCAGCCCTGAATGTTGCCGGGGTTCTCGGCCAGCAGCGTCATCTCGCCCGTGTTGAGGTTGAGCCGGTACGGGTCGAATATCTGCGGATCGCGCTGGTTCGTGCTGACGATAATCAGCGAATCGATCTCTTCGAGCGGATCGATGATCTGCGTCCTCACGCCGGGAATCGCCGTGTAGGCCTTCGGGTCGCTGCCGTCCAGATTGACGCCGTAGAGCTGGTAATTCTCATCGCCGCCGGTGTCCTTCAGGTAGAGTAACCGGTCGTTGTTGGCCCAGAAGTATCCGGCGATGTCGCGGTCGGTCTCGGAGGTGATTCGCCGCGCCGAGTCGGAACCCGCCTGCTGCACGAAGATGTTCATCCTCGATTCGTAAGGAGCCATATAGGAAAGGTACTTGCCGTCGGGCGAGATGTCGTAGGAACGGACTTCGGAATTGCGGAAAAACTCCTCGAGCGGAATTTCTCGCACATGGCGGTCGCTGCACGACCATACGAGCGGAACGACGATCGCCGTCATCCATCCGCTCCAACGCATTGTTTTCATTTTCGGTATGTTTTCGTTGTCATTAGTGCAAATGTACGGATTGTTTCGGGGAAATATTTTGTCGTGCACATTTTTGTTCCGTTTTTCTTCGCCGTGTCGCCTGTCGGAGTTTTCCGGGGATGTTCGCGGAGTGGTCCGGTTGCCGGGCCGATACGGGATGTTTCTTCTGGCAGGCGGCCCGGTAGTCGGAAAAGCGCTGCGGCTCAGGTCGGCGTCGTTCTTCGGACCGAACCGTCCCGAAATCGCCGTGCCGGGATTTTGCGTCCGATACGACAGAAAGGGTGTTGCGACGATTCTGTCTCCGAGTTTCTTGTCATGTAGCCGACGCAGTTTCAAGCCGGATGCGGTAGCGAACGGCCGTTTCCGCTCCGCGCGGAGGCGGAATCATTTTTTTGAATATTGGCTGGCAATGCCTATATTTGATGAGTTTTAAACCGAAAGCGGCATGGTCGGCCGCGAACCGACCGATTGGTTATGGCTACATTCGAAGTTCGGGGAGGAACGCCGCTGTGCGGCGAAATCACGCCGCAGGGCGCCAAAAACGAGGCGCTGCAGGTAATTTGTGCCACGCTGCTGACCCCGGAGAAAGTGACTATACGGAACATTCCGGCGATCGTCGACGTAATGCAGCTCATCGAGTTGCTTCGGCGCATGGGCGTTCTCGTCGAGCGGATCGACGAGAGCACTTATTCGTTCGAGGCCCGCGACATCGATTTCGATTATCTGCAAAGCGAGGATTACCGCCAGCGAGCCGCCCGACTGCGCGGTTCGGTAATGATTATCGGCCCGCTGCTGGCTCGCTTCGGCGTGGGCTATATTCCCAAGCCCGGAGGCGATAAGATCGGCCGGCGTCGGCTCGACACCCATTTCCTCGGTTTTCAGAAGCTGGGCGCCGAGTTCGACTTCGATACGGGGACCAATTTCTTTTCCGTCGAGGGCCGCCGCCTGAAAGGCTGCTACATGCTGCTCGACGAGGCGTCGGTGACCGGCACGGCCAACATTGTGATGGCCGCCGTACTGGCCGAGGGGCGCACGACGATCTACAACGCCGCCTGCGAACCTTATGTCCAGCAGCTCTGCCGGATGCTGAACCGCATGGGCGCGCTGATCTCGGGCATCGCGTCGAACCTGCTCGTCATCGACGGCGTGGAGCGACTGCACGGAACGACGCATACGCTGCTTCCGGACATGATCGAAGTGGGCAGCTTCATCGGCATGGCCGCGATGACCCGGAGCGAAGTCACGATCCGCGACGTGTCGTTCGAGAATCTGGGCATCATACCGGCCCAGTTCGCCCGCATGGGCATACAGTTCGAGCAGCGGGGCGACGACATCTACATTCCGCGCCACGACCACTACGAAATAGAGAGTTTCATCGACGGCTCGATCATGAACATAGCCGACGCTCCCTGGCCCGGGTTGACGCCCGACCTGCTGTCGGTCTTTCTGGTCGTTGCGACGCAGGCCAAAGGGTCGGTGCTGATTCACCAGAAGATGTTCGAGAGTCGCCTGTTTTTCGTGGATAAGCTGATCGACATGGGCGCTCAGATCATTCTGTGCGATCCGCACCGAGCGACGGTGATCGGGCACGATCACAAGATACGGCTGCGCGCTACGACGATGTCGTCGCCCGATATCCGGGCCGGCGTCGCCCTGCTGATCGCGGCCATGTCGGCCGACGGCCGCAGCGTGATCCAGAACGTCGAGCAGATCGATCGGGGCTATCAGAACATCGACGGCCGGCTGAACGCCATCGGGGCCGATATCCGGCGCATCGACTGATCCGGAAGCCGGCCTCGTCGGTACGGCCCGTTTCCGTCCGGTCCCGAGGCGTTCCGTGCCGTTACCCGACGGCTTCGGGTGAAAACCGTCGGCTCTGTATTGCAGATAATCAATAAAACGCTATCTTTGCCCTCTGAACGCGCCGCGTCTCAGGCCCGGATGGCGGAATCGGTAGACGCGCTGGTCTCAAACACCAGTGGAGCAATCCGTGCCGGTTCGATCCCGGCTCCGGGTACAAGAACGGCCTCTCAGATGCCCGAGAGGCCGTTCTTTTTTTGATTATTCCCGAAATGTTCCCGGTGTCCGATCGGATTCCAATGACACGACGGAATTTGTCGCGCTCTCCGCTTTGTCGTATCTTCGTTCGTCGCCGTTTTTATCCGGGATTATGCCTGTTTCTATTCTTACCGCCCTTTTCGACAGGGACAGCCCTCCGGAGGCCGTATGCTGTACTAATGTTACCTGTTAAAGCCCAGTCTTTTATGGCAACCGGTAATGTCCGGCAGGGACGTAGTACGAACCGTCCCGAGCATTACGGAAACTTTGGATGCCGCCAGGACTTACATGAGAATAGTCGCCTTGGCAATATTCCTGTAAATTCCCGTGTGTGTCGTAAGTCTCATGTATTCGCTTTTTCTGTCCTATCGCATGTGCGCTTCTTCCGGCATTTTCATAAGGCCTGTCATATTCGCCGAATTTGTCGCATCGTCTCCCAAACAATAAGCGGTGATCCTTCCTGCGCGGCAAACATGTTCCCATTACTTTTCGGTCGGCAAGAAACCGCTTGCTCATCGGCAACGAGCGTCCGCCCCGTACCACGACCTATAAACTGACGGATAATTTCCGCACTCCCGCTGTGGTTCCCGGTCTCCGGTCCGATGCTGCGGTTATTCCATATCGTACTAGTGCTCGGCAATCGGGTTAAAATACTTAAGTTGCCGTTGTATAGTATTCAATTTCTACATCAAATCACAACGCATTTGGGTAGTGTCTGACACGCCCCGTCGTTGTATAGTATTTAATTTCTACATCAAATCACAACTATTCCTTGTATCACGCTTTCCGTGCTGAAGTTGTATAGTATCCAATTTCTACATCAAATCACAACTAGATCGATGTTCTGATGTGCACCTCGCCTGTTGTATAGTATCCAATTTCTACATCAAATCACAACTGTTGACGATGGTCAGTATCTCGCTGATCTGTTGTATAGTATCCAATTTCTACATCAAATCACAACCGCTCGAGGTGGGCTATACGCAGTCCGAGCGTTGTATAGTATCCAATTTCTACATCAAATCACAACAACTCCTGAAAGAACACATGCTTGATAGTGTTGTATAGTATCCAATTTCTACATCAAATCACAACAATTGGGTCGCCAGCAGTCCTATTTCTTCGTTGTATAGTATCCAATTTCTACATCAAATCACAACACAGTCAGTCTCAATCCGCGATGGACAAGTGTTGTATAGTATCCAATTTCTACATCAAATCACAACAGCTGATATCCCCGAGATATTCTTCGATGTGTTGTATAGTATCCAATTTCTACATCAAATCACAACAGAACGCCTCGCCATCGTTGAAACCGCCTTGTTGTATAGTATCCAATTTCTACATCAAATCACAACCAATACCAAATTGTTCAACGTGAAAAACCAGTTGTATAGTATCCAATTTCTACATCAAATCACAACAGCCTCGTCCTTCTTTTTCTGTTGGCACGTGTTGTATAGTATCCAATTTCTACATCAAATCACAACTCGTCACCAACGACAATGCGAGACTGTTGTGTTGTATAGTATCCAATTTCTACATCAAATCACAACAGATTGACGACTTTTTCGTTCCTTACCGGCGTTGTATAGTATCCAATTTCTACATCAAATCACAACAGTTACCAACTCACGCTGGATCTTCAAGAGTTGTATAGTATCCAATTTCTACATCAAATCACAACAGTGAATTCGAAAGGAATGAATTGAAAAGAGTTGTATAGTATCCAATTTCTACATCAAATCACAACCTCAGGTACTACACTTATTGATTATAAGGGTATTACATTCGTATGTGCCGCGAAAAAAGCGATGTTCGGCGAACTGAGGAAGTCGATTCGATGCAGTTTTTCCGTTCTGCAAAACAAATATATCAAAAAAATTCCAGTTGTTGAGGTATTTCGGGACCGGCGCGTTCGACCTTGCCCCAGAAATTCAAAATCTCGCCGTATTGTTTGTCCGTTACGCTCAGGATGCTCGTCATTCCGGAAGGCGGCATCGATTTGCGGATCCGCCGGATATGGACCTCCATATTTTCCTTGGAGACGCAGTGCCGGACGTAGACCGAGTATTGCATCATCGCGAAGCCGTCCTTTTCCAATGCCTTGCGAAACTGGGCCGCGTGGCGCCGTTCGGTTTTGGTATGGGTCGGCAGGTCGAAAAATACGAATAGCCACATGATACGATAGGCGTTCAGGCGTAATTCAGACATCTTTTTTACTCCAGTAGAGGAAACGCGATCTTTTTCCGTATTCCCGTGAAACATTGCGCCAGCGATGCCGAGGTGAAGGTCAACCCCACGTCGAGAGGCCGCAATACCTTTTCGAATCGCGTATCGGCATACAGCAGGCTCAGCAGCTCGCCCTTGACCGCTTGCGTCAACTGCGTTTTATTCTCGAGATACAGCCGGCAGACCAGCTCGTCGACGTAAGGGCGATAGGGTTCCATAACGTCGTCGGCCAGCGGAAAGGCGTTGTAGCGGTTCCGGTGGAAAATGCCGAACGCAGGGAACAGACCCGAGCCCATCAGCGAGCGGGCTACGGCCGCGCGCAGGATCGTATAGCCGTAATTCAGCAGATTGTTCGGCTCCGCGCCCTCGCGAATACGGACGAACTCCCTGCCGAAAAGCTCCGACCAGTATATTCTGGCGGCGGCTCCTTCGCGATTATCCGCATCGCCGCTCTTGACGTTCTTGTAGCAGGGTTTCAGTTTGTCTCCGTCTTTGCCCAGCTTGCGCAGCAGGGCGGCCTGGTTGCGGATTTTCGCTTCGACGATCTGCTTCCACAGATTCTTTTTCAGCGGCTCGCTCGCTTCGATCTGCGCCCGGTAGCTCTCGCCCTGCGTTCGGTTGGAGTCGAGATTCATCAGCATGGCGTTGGGCATCCGGTTGCCGTCGCAAAAGACGACGGCTACGTTGCGATCCGACAGGGCGTTCAGCAGCGGGAGCGTGACGATCGTTTGCCGGTGCTCGAGCACGACGACGCCGATGTCCTCGATCGGAACGCTTTTCCGGAGGTTGGGAGCCTCTTTCGTCGCGATAACCAACTGATTGTCTCGCAGACTCAGGCAGAAGGGCGTGGCGAAAAAAAGCGTGCGCTTGAGCATGGCTATTCGTGTTTGAATCGAACGGTTCCCGTAACGCTCAGCTCGAAGTCGAAGCCTTCGACATAAGCGTTGAGTTGGGTATGGTATAAGCTGATGAGGGGGCGGTATGCCTCTCCGGCTTTCCATGCTCCGCCTTTGGGCTTCAACTCCCCCGCAGGACGGGCTTCCTGATGGTGTCTGAAGGTGCATAAGCCGTAAGAGTTGTTGCCGGTGGTCATAGAACTGAATTTCGTCAGCTTGTACAGTCTTTTAGCCAACTCTTGTTGCGTGCATTCGTACAGCTCCTCGGGCGTTTCTTCATAGAAAAGCACCATGGTTCCGGTTTTCAGAATGCACTTCAGCGGAAAGCCGTTCGCGTCCGATTGCGGGACGAGATCGGGTCGCGCCGCCTTGTCCGCGCTCGCCTTGAAATACTGCGCCGCTTCCAGCGTGCTGACGATTTCGAAGGTCCGCTTGAGCTTTCCTTGATTGTCTTTTCCTTCGTATATGGCCATACAATAGTTGCTGCCGTACGATACGTAAACCGGTCTTTTGTGCGGAAGGGCGGACAGGTCCCGGTGCTTCTTTCCGCCCAAGGGTTTGGGAGATATATTTTTGCCCGCGAATATCCGCACCTTGCGGATCGGCACCCGCTTCTGCTCGTTCATCCAGATCGGATGGCTCTCCGTGTCCATGGCCGTCTTGAAACCGACCGCGTCGATCGCTTCCTTGACCTTTTGCCGCACTGCGTCGTCGACGATATTATCCACGTCGGACGGCTGAAGCTGCCCCAGCGGTTTGCGCACGACGTATTTCACCTCTCCTTTACGCTCGATGGCTCCGTAAAAGGTCTGCTGATGCAAGGCTCCCCGGGCCGTATCGCCCTGCGCATAGAGCGTCTCGCCGTTCTTGCCGGTCCGTATCCTGCCCCGGATGCGCAGCCGCTTGCGACTCTGCTTGGGCATATTGTCGGGCGTATGATGCGCGATGAGAAGCCTGTCGGCGACGGCCTCGAGGTCTTCGGTAAAAGTCGGCCACGGCTTTTCGAAGCGGGGTTTCGCTCCTTCGCCCCGTCTGTAACGCTCTTCGTCGCCCGCGTACTGCGCCCAACGGTCGTATTCGTTGCGGCCGATGCAGGCGATGACGATCGCGTCGAGGCAGTGATGCGTATGATTCACGCGCTCTTTCCGGGCATATTCCTCCTGCAATCCCCACATCCGGCGGAATTCGGCCGTGGTGGCGCCTTTGACCGTATAGATTCGCTCGAAGACCGTCTTCAGATAGAGTCGCGCGTACTTGCCGATGATGCCGATATCGACCCCCTGCCGGTTGCTGAACCCGTCGGGAACTTCCGTCATCGTGAAGCGCTCGTACTTGCCGCGCCAGTAGTCGAGTCGCATCTGCAGGATATGGCGGCGCTGTATGGCTCCGTCCTTTTCCGATTTGGTCGTAGCGCTTTTGCTCTTGCGCCTCTGTATTTCGATCTGTTTTTGCAAGCTGGCGATTTCCTTCGGCCATCCGAGTTCGTCGATCCTTGCCATGACGTCGGCGTGATTCGGGAGTTCGGACGGAAGCTTGTCGCGCTTGAGTTCGCGGTTGAAGCGGTTCTCGCAGAGGGTCTTGTTCATTTGCGAGTTGTCGCCTCCCCTCGCTCGGGGGACGGTATGCTCGATATCGAAACGCGCGGAATCGCCCATGAAGTCGGACAGGCCGATCCGTTTGCCCGTGTAGGGGCAAATGTGGTTCTGCTCCTTCCACAGACGGTACTTCAGGATGTCGTCGTCGGTGGGTTCGATCTCCCGGCCCGATTCCGAGGCGTATTGCCGGCGGATTTCGTCGGCGTACGCTTTGCGCTCGGCCTCGCGGTCGCGCTGGTACAGCTCGATAGCCTTGCGGCGGTTGGCATCGTTGAGTCCTCGGGCGAACTCGATGTGAATCTTCGTTTCGCGATCGATTTTCCCGTCGCGCAGCAACCGGTTGACCAAGACCCTCAAGCGGAACAATGCCCGCATCGCCATCGGATTGCGTACTGCCGGCGTTCGGGGCGAGCCCAGTTGCAGGATGCCCTGCGCATCGGGCTGCGCCGTCTGATAGATTTCGATCATCGACGGATGATAGAGGCGCCCGAGGCGTTTTTCGTCGATGCCCCGGCAGTTGCGCAGATAGTCGCGGACGCATTGCTCCTTGGTCGTTCCCCTGTTCAGCGGATTCCGTCGGAAATCGGTTATCAGCGCGGCGATGTCGGCTTCGATAGCGCTTCGTTCCGATTCGTCGGAGTAGATGTCCGAAGGCAGCACCGCCTTGAGGTTGGCGACGAAAACCGCCTCGTCATAGCGATAACCTTCACGCAGGTAGGGCAGAATCTTGTTAATGGCATGGAGGCTCAGCGCGGCGTAGTCCTGCGGCAGGCGGATGGCGGCGAAGCGTCCGGCCTCGTCGTCGGAGAGGCGCAGTTTCTGCTTTGCCCACGCGCTAAGCCGTTCTTCGTCGTCGAACGAGAAGAGCGCGTGCCATACGTCGCCGAGTATCTGTTCTCGGGTCTTTCCGGCCCCGAGCGTATACAGGTCGCATATTTTCGTCAGATAGTCGTCGCCGAACAGCGCAATGAGGGAAGCTGTGACCGGGCATCCCGTAACGGTAGCGGTCCGCGCGAAGTTAAAGCGATAGGGCGCCTCGCCGCGGTCGCCTTGGCAGGCGTATCGGCCTTTGCCGGCGAGCTTCTTGGCGATCTCCTCGAAATCGAAGTGCGGTTTGGTTTTGCGCGTGAAAAGCGGTAGGATCGTTTCGGTTTCCTGTCGCGAGAGCGGACGAGGTTCCGGGTCGTCGGGCGTCGTGATCCGGATGTTGTTGACGAAGGAGAGCATCCGGAACTCTTCGAACCGCGGATGCGATGCCGGGCATCGGCTTTTGTCCTTTTCGAACGTGCATCGGCCGACCGATCCCTTCTGCGATTTCAGCGGCCGTTGGTAGAAAATGGCGCGGTGCAATGCCTTCCTCAGACCGTCGGCGAGCCGCTGTTTTTCGCAGATGGCCCGAAATTCGGCCAGATAGTGCTCGTTGCGAGAGGTGTATTTCGTACGGATTTTCTCTTTTCGGGCGTAAAGCCGGTAAAAGTATTCGCCCAGGTAGGCGCATCCGGCCTTCTCCATGTCGACCGTCAGGCCCTCGATGCTCTGTCGGACCTTACCGCTCTCGCTTTCGTCGCCGGCATCCTTGCGATTGCTCAGGAATCCGCGCCGCTGCGCCAGATGATATAAGGCCCGGCCGAGCGTGTAACGGTCCCTTTGCGTGTCGAGATCGAGCGTTTCGGTCAGCGCCTTGTAGCGGTCGCGGTAGGGATTCTTGTCCGTGCGGTCGTCCGTTCGTTGCCAGCGGATAAACTCGTCCGTCAGCGGATAGATTTTCTTCTGTTTCCAATCTTTCAGTTGTTCGTCGGTCAGAGCAGGACAGAGGTCGTGGCGAACGAGCACACGGAGCAGGTCGATCTTGCGCAATCGTCGCCGGGCATAATGACGGCGCAGGGCGCGGGCTGCGGTTCGGTCTTGCACGGCGGGCTTCTCGCTGTTCTTTTCGCGTGCCACGCCTTCCTGAAAGATGTCTACCCCTTGGTCGAGCAAGGCATATCCCGTGTCGTTCCGTTCTACGAGAGCCCATCCGATCGAGGCGGTTCCCAAGTCCAATCCTAATATTTTTGTCATATCGGGTCCATTTATAGTAAAATTAAATAAAATTTTGCAATTTCAAGACTTTTTTATTATATTTGAAGCGTAAGAGTTCTACATCTTATCACAATAAGGCTATAGGCCGAAGGTTTTATACCTATGTCTCCGCGTACTCCGTGGAGACTTTTTTGTGATCGGGGTTTGGTTTCTTAAGAGCGGATTTAAGCGTGGCTGCCGGGCTGCGGATTGGGTCGGACAGGACCGGTCTTGTCCGGAGCTGGACGAGATGAAGGAAGTCAGGAAGCCGAATCGGAGAGTACAAACGGAACGACAGAAAGCAAAAAAACGGCACGGGACACCGTGCCGGAAGACGTTTTGAGCGATTTCGATGGAAATGTTCCGAGAGGAGGCTAATCTCTATCGTCGAAAAAGCCTTCGTTGCGGAAACTGTAACAGGGGCCGGACGTGACGATGATATGGTCGAGCAGCGCGATGTCGAACAGCGAGACGGCTTGCGCGACGCGCTCGGTCACCGTGCGGTCCTCCTCGCTCGGGAGTTCGCTGCCCGAGGGGTGATTGTGCACGAGGATCACGGCGTGGGCCAGCTTTTCGACGGCCCGCTTGACAATCAGCCGGTGGTCGACGACCGTGGCCGATACGCCGCCCTGGCTAATACGTACACGGTCGAGCACCCGGTTCGACGAGTTGAGATACAGGGCCCAGAATTCTTCGTAAGGCAGCTCGGCGATCAGCGGACGGAACATCTCGATTACGTCGCGGTCGGTCTGTACCTGATCGAGCGACCGGCTTTGCTCGGCTCTCAGCCTGCGGCCCAGTTCCAACGCGGCGGACAGTACGGCGGCCCGGGCGATGCCCAGACTCTCGGCCGAGCGCAGTTCTGCCAGACTGCACCGGCCCATTCGCGCCAAACTGCCCTCGAAGCGGTCGAGCAGGCGCCCGGCCAGCTCGGTGGCTGGGCCGCCGGGACCGCTGCCGTGAAGCAGAATACTCAGTAGTTCGGTATCCGTCAATGCGGAGGCTCCCCGGGCAATGAGCTTTTCCCGGACCTGTTTGTCGGAAAGCGGGTGATCTTCCATGATGACCAGGTCTTTGATCGTGATGCCCTGCGGCGGGCATTTACTCTTCGATATGCTCCGCCGTGCCGTGCTCGCCCGTTTCGCGGAGCCGGATCAGAGCCGACAGAGCGGCTTTTTGCTCGGAGCTTTTCTTGCTGTGTCCCTCGCCGGTGCCGGTCGGCTGTCCGTCGATCGAGACGCTCGTGTGAAAGTGCGGGATTTTCTGTGTATAGAGCGGGCTCGGCACCGTGTCGAACGACAGGGCGCGCTTGTTCTTCTGGCTCCACTCGATCAGCCGGCTCTTGAAGTCGGTCTCCTGCTCGGTCATATCGACCAAATCGATATATCGATTCAACAGATGGTTTATTATCAATCTGTTGGTGAAATCGTACCCCTTGTCCAAATAGAGCGCTCCGACCATGGCTTCGAGCGCGTCGCCGTAGAGGTTTTTCTGCTGGGAACTGTAGTTGCCCTGCGTGATAATGTGCCGGTCGAGCCCGATACGGACGGCCAGCTTGTTCAGCGACGCTCGGCTGACGATGCGCGACCGCAGCTTCGTCAGAAAGCCCTCGTTCTGCTCGGGAAACTCGATGAACAGATAGTCCGAGACGATCGACTCGAGCACGGCGTCGCCCAGAAATTCGAGCCGCTCGTTGTTGATCGGCGTGCCGTCGTCCAAAAAAAGAGAAGCTGACCTGTGAATCAAGGCCAGCTTATAAAGCTCTATATTATTCGGGCAGACGCCGAAAATCTCGTCCAGTGCCTTGTAATACGCCTTGTCCCTGCTGTGATGCAGCTTCCAGTACAATCGTATCCGGTCGAGCACGTCCGTCAGATTTTTTTGAATATGACCGTCGAGTTGTGTCCGCCGAAGCCGAACGTGTTGCTCAGCGCGTACTTCACGTCGCGCTTCTGCGCCTTGTTCAGCGTCAGGTTGATCTTCGGGTCTATCTTCGGATCGAGGTTCTCGACGTTGATCGTCGGAGGCACGATCCCTTTCGTGATCGCCATGATGCAGGCAAGACCCTCGATCGCGCCTGCGGCGCCCAGCAGGTGTCCGGTCATCGACTTGGTCGAGCTGATGTTCATATCGTATACGTGGTCTCCGAACGAAGCGACGATGCCGGCCACTTCGGCCAAATCGCCGACCGGGGTCGACGTGCCGTGGGTGTTGACCTGTCTCTTATACACATCTCCGAGCCCACGAGACCGAGGC
>OJQF01000786.1_pt1 | contig 14404 bp, 15 predicted proteins | sample 1598681 | NCBI WGS metagenome assembly OJQF01 (sample SAMN03922506, study PRJEB24848) | human gut metagenome | isolation source: stool sample | host: Homo sapiens | place: Germany | collected 2011-11 | reverse complement strand
GAACAGGTCAAAGAACACAAGTGGTCTTTGGATGCCTGCGTCGGCTATGCTCGTCGGGGACAGATTGGAGGACGGTCACCACCGCGTCGATGACGGCCTCTTTGTTTTCTGCCAACTGGTTGAAAATGTCCGCCATGATCCGGTCCAGCTCTGTCGTCCGCAATTGGGGCGCGGAGCAGGCCACCCGGCCCTTGTCCCGGTAGACCCGGCACTGCCAGACCTCCTGATTCCCCCTGGTGCTTTTCAAGACCTGCCGGTGGAAGCTGGTCCCGTGCTCCCCGCAGACGATCTTCCCGCTGTAGGGGTAGCGGTTGTGGAACGCCGCCCCGCTCTGGTGGGACATCATCTGTTTGCTTCGCCGTTTGTACAGGGCGTTGGCCCGGTCCCACAGCCCCTCCGACACGATGGCCGGGATGGACGGGTCCGGGTACGTGACCCACTCGTCTTCATCCAGGAAGATTTTCCGCTTGCTGCGGTAGTCCACCGTCTGGGACTTGCCCGCGCAGTACCAGCCATTGTACTTGGGGTTGCACAGGATGTGCCGGATGGTGAGCACGTTGAAGGGGCCGCCCTTGCGGCTGGTGAAGCCCTCGTCGTACAGCGCCTGGGAGATGCGGCGGATGCCCATCTGTCGGTTGGCGTAGAGGTCGAAGATCCGCCGCACCGCCCGGGCCTCCTCCTCGTTGACGGTCAGGACGCAGTCCTTTTTGTCATATCCCCACAGCTGGTCGTTGCCCAGCACGTGGCCGTTTTTGATGGCCTGCCGGAAGCCGAATTTCAGCCGCTCGGAGAGCTTGCGGATCTCGTCCTGGGCCACCCCGGCCATGACCACCAGGCGGAACTCGCTGTCGGAGTCCAGGGTGTTGATGTTGTCGTTCTGGAACAGGACCCCCACGTCGTGCTCCAGCAGCTCCTGGGTGTACTGGATGCTGTCCAGCGTGGAACGGGAAAAACGGGAGATCTCCTTGGTGACGATGAAGTCGAACCGCCCCGCCTTGGCGGCCGCGATCATCCGGTTGAAGCTGTCCCGCTTTTTCGTGCTGATGCCGGAGATACCCTCGTCCACGTAGCCGGGGACGTAGGTCCAATTCTGCTTTTCCTGGATGAACTGGGTGTAGTACTGCACCTGGTTTTCCAGGCTGTTCAGCTGCTCGTCCTTGTCGGTGGAGACCCGGGCGTAGAAGGTCACCCGCAGGGGCAGGTCGAAGATGGTCTTCCCACTGCGCAGCTCATTGCGTATCCTGAGCACGTTCAAGTCCATTCGCCTCCTCTTCCGAGCACACGGGGACCTGGAAGAGGTCCGGGAAGTCTGCCGCGGAATGTACCAGGTCCATGGCCCTGGAATAGGTGAGATCCGATATCAGGCCCAGGGAGCGGACATGCTCCAGCAGGACGCCGATCAGTTCCCACCGCGCGCTTTCCAAATCGCATCACCTCTGTCCATGGATATGCCGGAGGGGCAAAAAAATGCCGGGCGGATCTCCTCCGTCCGGCATGTGCTTTTTTCCGATCGACGCCTATATCTCAGCGTAGTCTTGGAACTCGTTCTGGATCGTGATGACGAGCTGGCGGTAAGCCTCACAGTTGCGGTACTGCTCCTCCGCGTAGACGAGATAGATGGGCAGGTATGCGTCGCCAAAGGCAATGGGCAGGATATGGCTGACGATCTCGGGATTCCCGTATTTGAGCTGACTGTTCATCACACAGGTGAAGCTGTTGCTTTGGGTGATCTGGTTCATCGCCAGCGTGGGCGAGGTGATCTGCACCATGAAACGGGGCGTGAAGTGCAGCTGGGGGAACCATTTTTCCGCTTCGATATAGAGGAGGGAGTGGGGCTTGGCGTGGAGGAACGTTACATTTTTCAAAGAGCTCAGGTCCAGCTCCAGGGGGTGCTGATAGTCGTAGGTGCCGTACTGATATCGTTCCATGATCGGATTGGTCCGGGAGGTGACCAGGATGATCTTCTCCTTGGTGATGAGCTCTGAACGGTAGCCGGGTGCGGACACGGGCTTGCATAGAAAAGCGATGTCCAGGTTGTGGCCAATGATCTTCTTCTCCAGATAGGGCAGCTTGTCCTGATCCATGTTGATCGTGACAGCGGAATCCTTCAGCCAGAAACGGGGGAGGAAGCGGGAAATGATATAGTCTCCCAGGATGAGGGGGACGCCCAGAGAGATCACCGTCTTTGCCGGACTCCGCAGGGAGTCCATTTCGATCTCCAATTTCTCCTCAAGCTTTAAAAATTGCTGAGCATAATAGAGATAGAGCGTTCCTGCCGGGGTCAGAGAAATGGGCGTAGTGGAACGGTCGAAGAGTTTGACGGCAAGGCGGTCTTCCAGGTTTGAAACATACCGGCTTAAAGCGGAGGGAGCGATGTAAAGAAGCTCCGCGGCTTTAGAAAAGCTTCTGCTGGCCGCAATGTTGCTGACATACCAACAATCTTTTGTGTTCATCGATTTTCTCCTTGTGACATAGCATGACCAGAAGGCAGCGCTGCATGATGGATCCTGCGTGATGACCGAAATAGAGAAATCTTTTTTACAGTTTATTACAACTTAACAAAAAAGTCAACTTTAACATGACAAAGGAAGTGTTGGACAATTCGACAGTTTCGGACTACAATGCAATTGCACGGTGTAGAAAAATGACGAAAACCGTTATAAAAGCGGGATAGGTGCGCACATTCGGCTTTTAGAAATCACATTGAAAGTATGAGGTGGCTTGCTATGACAAAAATTATGCTTGACAAGATCGTTCGTCGAAACGGAAATCGTACGGACGGCGCGATCCAGTTCGGACAAAAAGCGGACGGCTCTTTTTATGAGATCCCCTTGATCATCATCGAGGGCAAAAAGCCGGGACAGACACTGCTGGTAGACTGCGCTACCCATGGCGATGAGACGGAGGGCACGGAGGCCATCCTTCGTATGGCGAAAGAACTTGAAAGCGGAAACTTCGCCGGGACCTTTGTGGGCGTGCCTGCCTTGAACATGGAGGCGTTTACCACCATCCGCCGGACCTCTATGGTAGACGAGGCCAACCTGAACCGGATCTATCCGGGGAACAAGGACACCTATATCACGCATCGTCTGGCTGCGGTCTACCTGGAGCGTGTGATCCCCTTCGTCGACGTCTGCATCACCTTCCACGGCGGCGGCGATGTGCTCCACCTGGAGCCCCTGGTGGGCTATATGCCCTGCGGCGGCGAGGTCGAGGAGCGGAGCCGGGTCCTGGCGGAGGCGTTCAACTTCCCCTATGTCTGGAAGATCGGCAATCTGCCCTTCAGCGGCAGCTCCGCCCCGGAGTACTGCGCGAGGGGCGTGGCCACCATCGTACCGGAGATCGGGTCCCATTGCGGCCGCCTGTATGACCGGGAGAAGAACATCCGAATGAGCTGTGACGGTATCCGCAATGTGATGATCGCCATGAAGATGCTGGATATGGCTCCTACGGCTCCGGTGGAGAAGAAGCTCATAGAGCTGCACTATATCCACTCTTACAACGGAGGCATCCAGACTCCTGTCAAGCAGCCCAACGAGATCGTGAAAGAGGGCGAAACGCTCTGCATCATGCAGGACGTCTACGGCAATGTGATAGAGGAACTGAAAGCTCCTTGGCCCGGTGTCGTCATCGGCTTCTGGAGCGTGCCTGTCATCCACCCCGGTGACTGGTGGTCCCTGTTCGCCAAGCTGCTGTAAGGCCGCTGGCGGATATCCAAACAGCCCCATTGCCCCGAAGGACTGTAAACTTATGCTTTGAAAGAAAGGGAGAATACGATGAAGAAGCTATTTGCACTATTGCTCTGCGCGGCGATGATCCTGTCTCTGGCGGCCTGCGGCGGGTCCAGCGGACAGCCGGCAGACTCCGGAAGCGCGGAGACCGTTAAGATCCGCGTAGCCATGTCTTCCTCCGACGGAAACCCCATGACCGACTTGGTCTACTACTGGCAGGAGCAGGTGGACAAGCTTCTCCCCGGTCGTGTGGAATGGGAGAACTTCGTCAATGCCTCCATCGGCAACGAACGCGAGCAGATCGAGATGGTGATCGACGGCACTCTGGACGCCGCCCTGGTGGGCCCGTCCAACATTACGGCTGTCGCTCCCTCCAACGCTGTCCGCCTTCAGGACATGCCCTTCCTCTTCCGTAGCGGCGAGGAGCTCTACGCCGCGGGCGCGGAGTGGATGAACGCCAAGATCAACGAAGAGGGCGAGCCCTACGGATATACCACCATTTTCTATGAGTATATCATGGGCCAGGAGATCGAAAACAACCGCAATCCCATCTATACCCCCGAGGATGTGAAGGGCCTGAAGGTACGCAGCTACGACTCCCCGGGACCCTTCAAGTTCCTGGAAGCCTGCGGCGGCCTGCCTGTGGCCCTGGCGTTCTCCGAGCTGTACACCGGCCTGCAGCAGGGCGCGGTCGACGGCGTGTACACCACGGCGTCCAACTACGTGCCCCAGAAGCTGGTCGAGGTCTGCAAATACCACACCAAGATGGAGATCACCAGCCTGGGCATGACCATGATGTTCAACCTGAGCTCTCTGAACAGCTATCCCCAGGATGTGCAGGACGCGCTGTTTGAGGCCGGCAAGCTGACGGAGAATTACTGCCAGGAGGTCGTCAGCCCCGAGACCAAGGCCAAGACCTATGACGCGATCGCCGCTGCCGGAGTGGAGATCAACGAGGTGACGGATGAGCAGTACGAGGCCTTTGTCAAGAAGGTCGAGGACTACTGCTACGACGACCTGCGGGAAGAGGTGGGCCCCGAGCTTTGGGACTTCTGTGTGGACTGGCTGAAGGAGTACCGCGCCAACCATTGATTCTCTCTTAGAGCGCGGCGGCCGGAACGGCCCGGGGCGCTCTGACTAAATCGGAGGAAGAAACGAGGTATACTATGAAGAGACTCTATGCGGCATACAACAACTTTGAGAAATTCGTCATCGGGCTCATCATGCTGCTGCTGATCTTTATGGGTCTGGCCCAGGTGATATGCCGGTTCGTGCTGGAGATCCCCCTGGCTTGGGCCGAGGAGTTGATGACGTTCTGTCTGGTGTGGGTGACCTACCTGGGAGCCAGCAGTGCGGCGGAGGAGCGCAAGCATATCATGGTCAGCATAATCGTGGACTCATTTCCCGGTCCGCTTAGAAAGATATTCACCATACTGTCCCAGCTGATCTGGGTGATCTGCGATTTCTTCATGGTGTACCTGGGCTATATCGTCACCAAGAACTATATTACCCGGAATGCGATAACACTGGGCGGGAAATACCCCTATTGGATCGCGTCCATCGCGGTCCCGGTGGGGATGCTCCTGGTCATTATCCGGGTCGCGATCTTGATCGTGAAGACCTTCCACGGCGAAAGTGACACGCGCTCTCAAGAGGAAATTGTAGAGGAGGAGATTGCCACATGAATACCGCTCTCATTCTCGGCGTGTTTTTTGCGCTGGTCATCTTCAAGGTCCCCATCGCGTTCGCCATGATCCTTGCCTCGGTCGTCAGCTGTCACATCTTGGGCCTCGCGCCTCTGACGGCCATTGCCTCCGCGGCAATGAACTCCCTGATGTCCTATCCCCTGCTGGCCATCGCCTTTTACGTCTTCGCGGGCAACGTGATGACCCGGGGCGGTATCTCCAGGAAGCTGTGCAGTTGGATCGGTACTATCTTCAACCGCTTCCGGGGCGGCCAGGGCATGGTCACCGTGGTGTCCTGCGCGTTTTTCGCGGCCCTGAGCGGCTCGGCCTCGGCCACCACCGCCTCCATCGGATCCATGATGGTGCCGGAGATGGAAGAGCAGGGCTACCGCAAGTCCCAGGCCCTGGCGATCGCCGCCGCGGGCGGCGTCATCGGGCCGGTGATCCCTCCCAGCGTGATGTTCGTGCTCTACGGCGTGACCTGTGAGGTCTCCATCGGCGACATGTTCATCGCCGGCATAATCCCCGGCGTCATGATGGCGGTCTTCCTGTGTGGGACAGTGTACCTCGCCGCGAAGAAGGCGGGACTGCAGGGCAGCGGCGGAGCGTTCAGCATCAGGAAATTTGGCGCCGCCATGTGGAAGGCAAAGTGGGCGATCCTGGTGCCGGTGATCATCCTGGGCGGCATCTACTGCGGCATCTTCACGCCCACGGAGGCCGGCGCGGTGGCGTGCGTGTACGCCATCATCGTGGCCCTGTTCATCGATCGGACGCTGGATCTGAAGGGCCTGGTCCGCTGCTCCGCGGAGTCCGCCGTGACGGCGGCCACCGTGCTGCTGCTGCAGGCGGCGGCGGGCATCTTCGGCAAGGTGCTGACCCTGGCTCAGGTGCCTCAGCAGCTTTCCGACGCGATCTTGTCCATTGCCGGGAACCGCTTCGTGGCCCTGCTGCTCGTCAACATTTTGCTGCTGATCGTGGGCTGCATCATGGACGGCGGCGCGGCTCTGGTCATCCTGTCGCCCCTCCTGCTGCCGGTGGTACAGGCCTTCGGCGTGGACCCGATCACCTTCGGCATCATCGTCTGCCTGAACCTGAGTATCGGCGCTATCACCCCGCCGGTGGGCTCGTGCCTCTTCGTGGCCACCGTCATTGGCGAGACGCCCATGGAAAAGATCGCCCGAGAGGTGGTCCCCTTCCTGCTGGCGGAAGTGCTGGTCCTTGTTTTGGTGAATGCGGTTCCCGTGCTCACGATGGGACTTGTGAACCTGCTCGCCTGAGGACGGCGCACCGGTTCCCCTGTTTACCTTGTAGCGACCATTGTCCGAAACGACGATCGTTTCAAATATTTTATTGAAAGAGGTGCTATCATGTCTCAAATCAAATTGGATGTCATCGTCAGTCAGTCTGGAAACCGCACGAACGGCTTCATCAACTATGGACAGAAAGCCGACCTGTCCTTCTATCAGATCCCCGTCATCATCATTGAGGGCGGCAAGCCCGGCAAGACGCTGCTGGTGGACGGCGCGACCCACGGCGACGAGACCGAGGGCTCCGAGGCGATCATCCGTCTGGCCGGCGAGCTGGAGGGCAAGGAGTTCAACGGCACCTTCGTGGGCGTTCCCGCCCTGAACATGGAGGCGTTTACCACCATCCGGAGATCCACGCTGGTGGATGAGTTCAACCTGAACCGTGTGTTCCCGGGCCGAAAGGACCAGTACACCACTCACTATCTGGCGGCTACTTATATGGAGCGTGTCGTGCAGTTTGCCGATGCGGTCATCAGCTTCCATGGCGGCGGCGACGTCCTGCACCTGGAGCCCCTGTGCGCGTATCTGCCCTTTGAAAGTGCTGACGATCAGGTGGCCAAGACCAGCTATGAGATGGCCAAGGCGTTCAACGTGCCCTTCCTGTGGTCTCAGCAGAACCTGCCCTTCAGCGGCATCTCCTCTCTGGAGTACAGAAAGGCGTTCAATACCCCCTCCATCATCCCCGAGATCGGGTCTCAGTGCAGCCGCCTGCACAACCGGCAGCGGGATATCAACACCTCCTACAACGGCATCAAAAATGTCATGGCCTATCTCGGCATGATCCCCGATACCAAGCAGGAGCCGGTCTCCATGGAGCATATCGAGCTGAACTACCTCCACTCCCGCAACGGCGGCTTCATGACCCCCGTGAAGAAAGAGGGCGAGTATTTCGAGGCCGGCGATCTGCTCTGCGTCATCGACGACCTGTTCGGACGCCGCGTGGAGGAAGTCTACGCGCCGTGGAAGGGCGTGGTCATTGGCTTCTGGAGCGTGCCCGTGATCCACCCCGGCGACTGGTGCTCTCTGGCCGCCAAGCTGATCGATCCTCCCGCCGGCTACAAGGCGTGATGACAGCGGATCTGCTTTGAACGCTCCGGCCTCCAGGCGGTGCCTCAGGCATTCTTGGAAAAGAGGCCGTGCCGCCGGCGCATAGCTGATGTGCGTTATGCCGCTGTCCCAAAGGGGGACATGCCGAACGAGGTGGACCGTTGCTGGCGTTTCAAGTCAATGAGGTCACTGATTTTGGGTGCGGCAGACTTATCCGTCTGCCGCACTCTGCACGAAATGAGACCATGGCGGCTCCTATGGAATGTGGGAGGACGCCGCCCTCTTTCTCGAAGGGCAAGACGAACGAAAGAATATGGAAGGGACAAGAACATGATCCAGGTAATTATGAGACCCACGCTGTACAAGTACAGCACCTGCAAGGAATTTGCAGAGAGCTTTTCCCTGAGCGAGCGGGACCTGATCCTGACCAACGAGTACATCTATGCACCGTATTTCGGGGAGCTGAATCTGCCGTGCCATGTGGTGTATCAGGAGAAGTACGGCATGGGCGAGCCCAGTGACGTTATGGCCGAGGCCATCCTGAAGGACATCAGCGGCCTGACCTTTGACCGCATCATCGCCATCGGCGGCGGCACCATCATCGACCTGGCCAAGGTGTTCGCTGTGGCGGATACCATGGACATGGACGAGCTGTATGCCCGTATGCCGGCCCTGAACAAGGCGAAGGAGCTGGTCATCATCCCCACCACCTGCGGCACCGGCAGCGAGGTGACGAATATCGCCGTGCTGAACCGCACCCGCATGGGCACCAAGATGGGCATGGTGGCGCCCACCATGTACGCAGACTGCGCCGTGCTCATCCCCCAGCTGCTGGAGGGACTGCCGCTGAAGGTGTTCGCCGCCAGCTCCATCGACGCGCTGGTCCACGCGGTGGAGTCCGCCCTGTCCCCCAGGGCCACGGCCTATACGAAGCTGTTCAGCTACAAGGCCATCGAGATGATCGTCCGCGGCTATCAGCACATCGCGGCCAACGGCGCCGACAGCCGCAAGGCCCTGATGGACGACTTCCTCACCGCCTCCAACTTTGCCGGCCTTGCCTTCGGCACCGCCGGCTGCGGCACCGTCCACGCCATGGCCTATCCGCTGGGCGGCCAGTACCATGTGGCCCACGGCGAGAGCAACTACGCCATCTTCACCGGCGTGATGAAGGAGTACATGCGCCACAAGGCGGACGGCGAGATCGCCGTGATGAACAGCTATCTGGCGGACCTGCTGGGCTGCGGCACAGACGTGGTCTATGAGAAACTGGAGGAGCTGTTGAACAGAGTGCTGCCCAAGAAGGCGCTGCGGGAATACGGCACGACGCAGGAGGATCTGCCGGAGTGGGCCAGATCCGTCATCGACAACCAGCAGCGTCTGCTGCACAACAGCTTTATCCCCATGACCGAGGAGCTGGTCCTGAAGATCTATCAGGATCTCTATTGATATCAAAGGAGGAAATCATCATGGCACTTATGACAGGCGAGCAGTACATCGAATCCATCAAGAAGATCAATATGCAGGTCTATATGTTCGGCAAGAAGATTGAAGATCCCACCGAGGATCCCATCCTGCGTCCGTCCCTGAACTCCGTCCGCATGACCTATGATCTGGCGCAGCTGCCGGAGTATCAGGACCTGATGACCGTGGTCTCTCCCTATACCGGAGAGCGGGTCAACCGTTTCACCCATATCCATCAGTCCACCGACGACCTGCGGAACAAGGTGAAGATGCAGCGGCTGTGCGGCCAGATGACCGCCGCCTGCTTCCAGCGCTGCGTGGGCATGGACGCCTTCAACGCCGTGTTCTCCACCACCTATGAGATCGACGAGAAGTACGGCACCCATTACCATGAGAACTTCCGGAAATTCATGGTGCACTGTCAGGAGAAGGATCTGACCGTTGACGGCGCCATGACCGACCCCAAGGGCGACCGCAGCAAGGCTCCTCACGCCCAGGACGATCCCGACCTGTTCCTGCACGTGGTGGAGCGCCGCGATGACGGCATCGTGGTCCGCGGCGCCAAGGCCCACCAGACCGGTATCCTGAACTCCCACGAGGTCATCGTGATGCCCACCATCGCCATGGGCCCTGAGGATAAGGATTATGCCGTTTCCTTTGCCGTTCCGCTGGACGCCCCCGGCCTGTTCCTGATCGTGGGCCGTCAGAGCTGCGATACCCGTAAGCTGGAGAACACCGAGATGGACGTGGGCAATGCCGAGTTCGGCGGCGTGGAGGCCCTGACGGTGTTCGACAACGTGTTCGTTCCCAATGACCGCATCTTCCTCAACGGCGAGACGGAGTTTGCCGGTATGCTGGTGGAGCGCTTCGCCGGTTATCACCGCCAGAGCTACGGCGGCTGCAAGGTAGGCGTGGGCGATGTGCTGATTGGCGCATCCGCCGTGGCCGCCGACTACAACGGCGCCGCCAAGGCCAGCCACATCAAGGACAAGCTCATCGAGATGACCCATCTCAACGAGACGCTGTACTGCTGCGGCATCGCCTGCTCCTCCGAGGGCCATCCCACCAAGAGCGGCAACTACATGATCGACCTGCTGCTGGCCAACGTCTGCAAGCAGAATGTGACCCGCTTCCCCTATGAGATCACCCGTCTGGCCGAGGATATCGCGGGCGGTCTGGTGGTCACCGCGCCCTCCGAGGCGGACCTGCGCGACCCGAAGATCGGGCCTTATGTGGACAAGTACTTCAAGGGCGTGGGCACCGTGTCCACGGAGAACCGCCTGCGGATCCTGCGCCTCATCGAGAACCTGTGCCTGGGCACCGCAGCGGTGGGCTACCGCACCGAATCCCTGCACGGCGCCGGTTCTCCTCAGGCCCAGCGCATCATGATCTCCCGTCAGGGCAATCTGGCCCACAAGAAGGAGCTGGCCAAGAAGATCGCGCACATCAGCGAGTAAATACAGCGCAGAATACAGAAGGATGGAAAATTTGCAGACAAGGATCGAGTCAGTCATAGACGAAAAGCTGCGCCCACAGCTGCTGCTCCACGGCGGCGGCATGGAGACGGTGCGTCTGGAGGGCGGTCGGTATGTGTTCCGGCTCACCGGCCAGTGCGCCGGCTGCCCCAGCGCGTATCTCACCACGGAGGAGGTCATCCGCAGCACACTGCTGTCGGAGGTGCCGGAGCTGTGCGAGGTGGTGCTGGAGCAGCAGGTCAGCGACGAGCTGCTGGCGCAGGCCAGAAGGCTGCTGTACCATGCGTAAGCGGATCGCGGTGTACTACTGCGGCGGCTGCAACCCCCGCTATGATCGGGTGCGCGCAGTGGGAGAGCTGCGCCAGCGCTTCCCGCGCCTGGCGTTCACGCTGCCGGACGGGGGCAGACCGGACGGCTGCCTGGCCGTGTGCGGCTGCACCGCCGGCTGCGCCCGGAGCCGCCTGCCGCAGGGGCTTGCTGCGTATGTACTGCGGAGCGGCGAGGACCTGATGGCGGCGGAGCAATGGCTGCAAAGCATAGAGACAACAGAAGGAGACACTATATGAGCTGGAAAGAGACCTATCGCTCCCGTCAGGCCACGGCGGAGGAGGCCGTTGCCCATATCAAGTCCGGCGACCGCGTCATCGTGGGACACGCCTGCGGCGAGCCCTCGTATCTACTGGACGTCATGTTGCAGCACGCCGAGGATTACCGCGATGTGGAGATCGTGCACATGGTGGCGATGGGCAAGTGCGAATACTGCAAGCCCGCGTATGCAAAGAACTTCCGCCACAACGCCATTTTTGCCGGAGGCAACAGCCGCGACGCGATCTTTGAGGGGCGCGGAGATTTTACCCCGGTATTCTTCTATCGGGTGCCGGAGCTGTTCGACACCACACTGCAGCTGGACGCGGCGCTGGTGATGGTGACGCCGCCGGACGAGAACGGTATGTGCTCGCTGGGCATTTCCGTGGACTACACGCTGGCGGCCATCAAGAAGGCAAAATGCGTCATCGCGCAGGTGAACGATCAGATGCCATGGACCGGTCCGGAGAGTCTGGTGCCGGTGGAGGACATTGACGTTTTCGTGGAGCACTCCGCGCCCATCATCGAGCTGAAGCCGCCGAAGATCGGGCCGGTGGAGGAGACCATCGGGAAAAACTGCGCGTCTCTCATCCGCGACGGCGACACGCTGCAGCTGGGCATCGGCGCCATTCCCGACGCAGTGCTGATGTTCCTGAAGCACAAGAAGGATCTTGGGATCCATTCCGAGATGTTCTCCGACGGCGTGGTGGAGCTGGCGGAGCTTGGGGTCATCAACAACAAGGAGAAGAACTTCAACAATGGGAAGTTCGTGGCCACATTCCTGATGGGAACGAAGCGGCTGTACGACTATGTAGACCACAACCCTGATTTGCAGATGGGGCCGGTAGACTGGGTGAACCATCCGGCGGAGGCAGGCAAAAACGACAATCTGGTGTCCATCAACTCCTGCGTGCAGGTGGACCTCATGGGGCAGGTGGCCTCCGAGAGCATCGGCTACAAGCAGATCTCCGGCGTCGGCGGTCAGGTGGACTTTGTCCGCGCCGCGGCGTTTTCCAAGGGCGGCAGGTCCATTATCGCCATGCCCTCCACCGTGAAAGGCAAGACATCCAAGATCGTGCCGGTGCTGGACGAGGGCAGCGCCGTCACCACCAGCCGCAACGATGTGGACTATGTGGTGACGGAGTACGGCGTGGCGCATCTGACGGGCAAGACCCTGCGCCAGCGGGCGCAGGCCCTCATCGCCATTGCCCATCCCGACTTCCGTCAGGAGCTCATGGCGGTATATGAGAGCCGCTTTCATGAGGCATATCCCGACGGAGCCAACGCATAACCAAAAGCATCCCGACGGCGGGGCTGCCGACGGTTCCTCCTTTTTCCGGAGGCGCCCCGCCATTCGAACATAGCTTTTCTTTTCTAACCTCACTCTCAACTTTTTCATTTCTCTCCTCCCGCAATGTGAAAGACCCCGCCTTGTTTCCATAAGGCGGGGTCTTTCGCCAGAAAACGGGTGTCGGGCGCAGAGAAATGACACAGGGGGAACTGCGTATGCTGAAAGCAAAAGGACAAGGCAATCAGATCGTTCCCATTCTGCTGGGGGCTCTGATCTGCGGCGTATTCTATTTCCTGCCTGTCCCCGAGACGCTGGCGCGGTGCGCGGCGGAGGCAGGCTCTGCGCCCGTATACCAGCGCGTACGTATTTTGGGTGCTGATCCTAGGAGGGGGATCCTCCACGTTCAACCTTGTGGCGGCCCATTTCATCCGCGTGGAAGGCGCGTCTAAGGAGGCCAGTTTCGGCCTCTCTATGGGCGGGCTGATCAACATCGTCCTGGACCCCTTTTTTATCTTCCCCTTCGGGCTTGGCCTGGAGCTGCGGGGAGCGGCGGTCGCCACCGTCCTCTCGAACTGCGCCACCAGCGTTTACTTCGTTTTTTACCTGTGGAGGATCCGCGGCCGGACCGTGATCTCCCTGTCTCCTCAGCACGTTACCCTGGAGAAGTCGGTATCTCTGGGCGTTTTGCAGATCGGGCTGCCTTCCGCCTTGCAGATGCTGCTGTCCACCGCGTCCAATATGGTGCTCAACCACGTCATCGTCGGGTTCGACGAGGCGGCGATGGCAGGCGTCGGGATCTGCAAAAAGGTGGAGGGGATCCCGGCCTACACATTGATGGGCACAGCGCAGGGAGTGGTGCCATTGCTGGCCTATAATCATGGGGCGAAGAACAGCGAACGGCTGGAAAAGAGCGTGCGCTGCACAGCCGCCGCGATGATCGGCGTCAGCGTGTCCTTCCTGCTGGCGTTCCAGCTGGCGGCGCGCCCGATGGCCTCTCTATTTATCAAAGACGCAGAGACCGTGGCCTATGCCGCCGCCTTTATCAGGATCCACTGCGTCTCCATGCCCTTCGCGGCCGTCGGCTTTTTGCTGACAGGGTATTTCCAGGCTGTCAAAAAGACGCGGCAGGCGACGGCTCTCTCCGTCATCCGCAAGGGGATCTTCGACATCCCCCTGATGTTTGCGCTGAACGTCCTCATCCCCCTGTATGGACCCTTGATGTGTCAGGCGATCATGGACGGCGTGGCGGCTCTGTGCGCTCTGGTGATGTACCGCCGCACGCGGAGGAGCTGACGGCAGCCGCTCGCTCGTTCTCCAGACGACGGCAGATGCGCAGCAGATAATTTTTGAGCAGGCGGAACTCGGGCTCCCGCATCCGTTCCTGCAGGCAGACGAAGCTCATGCTCAGGTAAGATTCGGGAACGATGGGGACGGCCTCGATCCCGAAGTATTTTGCGAATGAGAGGGGGCCAAGGGAGATCCCCTTCCCTCTCTCGACCAGCATCATGATCGTGTCGATCCCATCGGAACGGTAGACTTTGTCCCATTTTATCCCGCGGGATTGGAACGCCTGCAGCGTCATCCTGTCCTCCGGCGAGTTTTCCAGGCTGGTGATGATCGTCCTTCCCTCCAGCTGCGAAAGTTCTATCGTATCCAGCGCGGCCAGCGGGTCGTCATACGAGGTCAAGATGCACTGCCGCTCCGCGATCAATTCACAAGATTATATCACAGAATTGGTAGAACGCAAGAAGGGACAGCACTTACAGTGAGAGGAACGAGGAGCGATCCAGCAGCTCAAGAACGCAGGCTACACGAACAGAGC
>OJQF01000763.1_pt1 | contig 14750 bp, 17 predicted proteins | sample 1598681 | NCBI WGS metagenome assembly OJQF01 (sample SAMN03922506, study PRJEB24848) | human gut metagenome | isolation source: stool sample | host: Homo sapiens | place: Germany | collected 2011-11 | reverse complement strand
CTCCGTATTGCGGAAGCTGTGTTCCTTTGCATATCGGCTGAGATAGGCTTTTTGATTCACAATGCTGTTACTGTCGCCCTGTGATTCATCGTCACGGGAAAGGCGGCAATACAGCGCGGTAATTTTGTCAGACTGCTTCATAGTAGATTCCTCCATCATCTGAGGACAGTCTGCCAAGACAAGGTTGCTGTTGGTCACGATCACACGCTCCCTTCGGAGTCGATCAGCTTCACCGCCTTTTCGGGAAAGGTGTGCGTTCCGTCAAAACTGGCAGTAAAGCGGTAGATGGTGTTTCCTTCTTTCAGGCGCACCGTGATCTGCGGTAACTCCTGCCAGAGAGGAACGGGGGCACTGCGGCTGCCGTCCGATTCCACTTGGACGTTACGTTTCTTGTTATCCATTTGCACCTTCCTTTTCATTCAGATTTCCGAGCAGCGCCGCATGAATCTCCCGGAGCAAAGTGCGTGATATGACCTATTGTTATTCAGTATATCACGACAATTTCCGGGATTCCATTGGGCAATGTACCGGGATTCACAGGAGAATTACAGGCAGTTCGCCGGGTCGCACAGCCGTCCGTGCCTGTCAAGAAATCGGCTTTGCCTCGCTGCGCGTCCTTGACAGGCTCGTTCGCCTTTGCAAGCCGGTAATCAAGGCGGCGATGCCGCCATTTGCCAATGAAAATCAGCTGCGCTCCAAGACTTTTTTAATCTCTTGGCCTAATTATAACAAGAACAAACGTTCGAGTCAATGCGATTATGAGAGGAAGAGCAAGCACAGCAAGTGTAGCTACACTTGCGAAAAACGGCGTGGGTTGACCGGGATTTTCTTGCAGTACAGCAAGCAAATCCGGTGAGTACCCACACCGAAAAACAGAGCGTTCCGGCTGACCGCTGAAACGCCCTGTTTTCATTTTTGGGATAGTCCCAAGCCCTTAGAGAAGAGCACTTGAAATGATTTACCCATTGTGAAACCGGTTTTGTTTTGCTACAATGAATTTAAATAATGATTGCGCAGAGGTGAGTATCATGCCCCTTATCATTGTTCGCAATGACATCACGAAAATGAGCGTGGACGCCATCGTCAACACGGCGAAGGAATCCCTGCTGGGCGGAGGCGGCGTGGATGGCTGCATCCACCGCGCGGCGGGACCGGAGCTGCTCCAAGAGTGCCGGACGCTGGGCGGCTGCCGGACCGGCGAGGCCAAGCTCACCGGCGCGTACCGTCTGCCGTGCAAATATGTGATCCACACAGTCGGCCCCGTGTGGAACGGCGGTAAGTACGGCGAGCGGGAACAACTCGCCTCCTGCTATCGCTCAAGCCTTGCGCTGGCGAAGAAACATGGCTGCGAGACGGTTGCCTTCCCGCTGATCTCCTCCGGCGTTTTTGGCTATCCCAAGGATCAGTCGCTCCGCGTGGCGGTGGACACCATCAGCGAGTTTTTGGCTGAAAACGACATGACGGTGTACATCGTCATTTTCGACCGCGCGGCGTACCAGATCGGCAATAAGCTGTTCGCGGATATCGCCGCCTACATCGACGACCACTATGTGGATGCCCACACCGATTCCCGACGGGAGCGGATGCGCCGGATGGGCGTCGTCGAAAGCCGGATGCTGACCGCCTACGAGGACGCGCCCATGGCGACCTCCGGGCTGGACGAGGCGCTGGCGCATCTGGACGCCGGATTTTCGGAGACGCTATTGAAGCTCATCGACCGCAGCGGAAAAAAGGATGCCGAGGTTTACAAGAAGGCCAACGTGGATCGCAAGCTGTTCTCAAAAATCCGCAATAACCCGGACTACAAGCCCTCCAAGCCCACGGCGGTGGCCTTCGCCATCGCGCTGGAACTGAGCCTGCCGGAGACCTGCGACCTCATCGCCCGCGCGGGCTACGCCCTCAGCCCCAGCAGCAAGTTTGACGTCATCATCGAGTATTTCATCATGCAGCGGGACTACGATATTTTCAAGATCAACGAGGCGTTGTTCGCCTTCGACCAGAGTTTGTTGGGAGCGTGAAAATAATGAATAATCAAATGGATTGGGATTTCTTCTTTCGGCAGTTGACGGCCGGCATGAACATAGATGAAACCTGCTTTTATTTCAGTGATGACCCCAATGAGGAAGAACATTATCTCGGCTACTTACCACAGTACGACAAGCCGTACTGGGTAGGTTATTGTGGTATTGTGGGTGGGTGCGATTTTAAAACTGCGGAGGAGATGGTCAATGCACCAATATTTGACGGGAAAAGTCTTAAGGAACGCTGGAGCTGTGTTGTAATTTGCAGCATTGAGGGCCTCAGCTACGAAGATTGGTTGGAATATTTTGAGCATGAGCCGGTGAATCCTCAAAGTGATGAAATTATTGAATAGAACAGGAGCGTGAACCATGACTTTTATCTGCTACCCCAAATGCACTACCTGCCAGAAGGCGCAGAAGTGGCTGGACGAGAACGACATCTCTTATACATTCCGGGACATCAAGACGGAAAATCCCACTTATGAGGAGCTGTCTGCGTGGCATCGGCGCAGCGGGCTGCCGCTGAAAAAGTTTTTTAACACCAGCGGTCTGTTATACAAATCTATGGGGCTAAAGGACAAGTTGCCCCAAATGAGCGAGGACGAGATGCTGAAGCTCCTTGCAGCAGACGGAATGCTGGTCAAGCGCCCGCTGCTGGTGGGCAATGACTTCGTGCTGGTCGGCTTCAAAGAAGCCGAGTGGGAGAGCCGTCTAAAAAAATAAAGAAGAGGTGAAACATCATGGATGTGCAACGGGCAAAAGAACTGCTGACAGTTTTGGCGGACGGCATTGACCCTTTGACGGGAGAGGTCCTGCCGGATGACCACGTGTGCAACAAAGGGGAGATCGTGCGGGCGCTGCACTGCGCCGTGGAGGAACTATCCCGCAGACGGAAAAAACCGCTGCCCGAAAACAACGGAAAACCTTGGACGGAGGAACTGGACGATGAGCTATGCCGCTTGTTCGACGGCGGTATGAAAAAGAAAGACCTCTGTACGCACTTTGGCCGCACCTCCGGCGCGATCGAGTCCCGGTTGGAGCGGCTGGGGAAACTGTAAAGCTGCAAAAATGTAACATAAATGTCGCCCCACAGGCGACCAAACCCTCCTTCGGATGCGCTACAATGTGAGCACAGACAAACGAAGGAGGGCTTTTTTATGACGGAATTGGTTTTTATTCTGGATCGCAGCGGTTCTATGTCCGGGCTGGAATCGGACACCATCGGCGGCTTCAACTCCATGCTCGCACAGCAGAAGAAGGAGGCAGGCGAGGCGCTGGTCTCCACGGTGCTTTTCGCCAACGACAGCACGGTTATCCATGACCGTCTGCCGCTGAGCGAGGTGCCGCCCCTGACGGAGCGGGAGTACTTCACCCGCGGCTGCACGGCGTTGCTGGATGCCGTGGGCGGCGCCATCCAACACATCGGCAACATTCACAAGTACGCCCGCCGGGAGGATGTGCCGGAGAAGACGATGTTCATCATCATCACCGACGGCTACGAAAACGCCAGCCGCCGCTACGATTACGAGCGAGTGCGCCGCATGATTGAACGGCAGAAGGAGAGATACGGCTGGGAATTTCTGTTCCTCGGCGCAAACATCGACGCGGCCAAGGAGGCGGCACGTTTCGGCATCGGTGCGGACCGCTCGGTGAACTACAAGTGCGACGAGGAGGGCACGGCGCTGAACTATGAGGTCATCAGCGCCGCAGTGTGCAGCGTCCGCGCCGCCCGGCCGCTCAGCGCCGACTGGAAGCGCCGCATCGACGAGGACGTGCAGAAAAGAGGGAGGTAAGCGTATGTACGGAGCGATTCTGGGCGACATCGTGGGCAGCCCCTACGAGTTCGACTGCAACAACTATAAGGCGAAGGATTTCCCCCTGTTCAGCCGCCGTTCCGACTTCACCGACGACACGGTGATGACGCTGGCGGTGGCGAAGGCGCTGCTCAGCAGCCGTGGGCAAGACGATACCGCCATCAAAGCGGCGCTGGTGCGAGAGATGCAGCGACTGGGCCGCATCTATCCCGACAGGGGTTACGGTGCGCGGTTTAGCCGTTGGTTGTATGCGGATGCTCCACAGCCCTGCCACAGCTATGGCAATGGAAGCGCTATGCGAGTTTCTCCTGCCGCATGGCTGGCGAAGGACATGGCAGAATCGCTGCATCTGGCGCGGCTCACCGCCGAGGTGACCCACGACCATCCGGAGGGCATCAAGGGCGCACAGGCTGTCGCTGCGGCGATTTTCCTCGCCCGCACCGGTCACGACAAAGCGGAAATCAAAGCGTATGTGGAGCGCGAATTCGGCTACGACCTCAGCCGAACCTGCGACGAAATTCGTCCCACCTACCATCATGTAGAGAGCTGCCAGGAAACCGTGCCGCAGGCAATCACCGCGTTTTTGGAGAGCCGCGATTTTGAAGACGCTCTGCGCACGGCGGTGTCCCTCGGCGGCGACAGCGACACCCTCGCCGCCATCACCGGCAGCATCGCTGAGGCATTCTACGGCGTACCGGAGGAACTGCGGCAGGAGTGCCGCAAACGCCTGACACCGAAGCTGGCGGCGATCCTGCGCCGGTGGGAAAGCGCGCTTTACAACGAAAAAATCTGTGGTAGAATTTGAAATGGAGAACAAAATAAGGAGGGGCTTCCATGGCAATTTTGAACTTTTCCGATGTGCTTAAAAATGTAGGGCTTGACCCGAAAGATGTCAAGCTGATCCGGCATGCATTATCTGACGAACGTTTCAGAGAATGTTATAAAGCCGGTATGGCGCATGAATATACACAGCACCAAAAAGACGGGTTCAGCAAAGGATATTCCTACTGGATCACATTCATCAGCGATGGCGGTACATACGCGAGACTGCACTCTTGTTATCGTGTCAATGGTTCTGTGCCTGATACACCGGATGTATGCCCTGCCGGATTACCTGACTGTGAAGCCATGGAATACCGTGGCGAAATGGCGTTTTTTGATTTGCAATATGTGGATTTGCTGAAAGAGTACGAGGGAAAGCTGGTGATTGACTGGGGCGGGTCAGCTCGGATGTGGCATCAAAAAGCTACCACCGAAAAGCCCATCGTGGCAATTGAGTCAAAGAACCAGAAGCCTTTTGTGGGATTTGAAAATCTTATTCTATCCTTCGATGAACTAAAAGAAGTTGTCGAAAACGATACGGACTATGAGCTGTGGCAGGCGGCCATGGCTGCGGTCAATGCGGTCTATCTGATTGTGGACACCAAGGCGGGAGACAGATATGTCGGCTCGACCTATGGCTATGACGGCCTACTGGGGCGTTGGTCTGTCTACGTCGCTACGGGCGGTCACGGAAACAACAAGGGAATGATCAGCCACTTGAAGTCTGTAAATCATAGTTGCCACGATTTGCAGTTTTCAGTGTTGCAGGTTTTGTCCAAGGCACTTCCAGACAATCAAATCATTGATGCAGAGGTCCTTTGGAAGAAAAAGCTGCTGACCTATGAACCATTCGGAATGAATCAGAACTAATCTTCCTTGCAGTATCCTCTGGATAATATATAGCTCTCACTTTCCTTTGGCAAAGCGACTGTTTCAGCCCGCTTTTCAAGTAGGGCGGCAAATCCCATCAAGCGCCCTCCGGAAAGACGCGTGACGGCAAAAAATCAGCCATAATCAACCTTTAAAACAGCAAAAAAGCAAAGGGGCATGTGTCTGAACGGCACATACCCCTTTTTGTCAGCAACCCTTGTCCGGCAACTGCCATATTATTTGTTTCGTGAAACCTGTTTTATGGACAGCTACCCGCAGGCAGCGCCTTGTTTTTTCGTATCAGCGGAAGAAAGCTGCGGTGTCGATCTGCTGGTAGCCGCCGAAGCTGGAGGGGCAGGCGAAGATCTGCTCCGCCAGCTCCTGGCCCAGGAAGGCCTGGGTGATCTCGTTGGTCTTGGCGGTCATGTCCACGTCGGCAAACAGGTCGGGGTATACGCACTTAGCGGCGAACCACGCATTGGCCAGCGCGATCTCATAATTGGTGTAATAGGCGTTGTAGGCCATCTCCAGATAGACCTGGCCGGTCTGCCACGCCTTGCAGGTGTCCAGCAGCGTGGGATCCTCCTGATACAGCGGGGCGATGTTCTTCACCGCTGCGGCGTCGATGAGCATGATGTCCATGCTGTCGCCCAGCGCGGCGAACTTCTCCGCCTCGATGGCCTGTACGGCGTCGGTGCCCAGATCGGTAACGGCGTTGCGGATGTTGGCCACGCGGAAGGCGGCATAGCTCTGGGAGGTCATCAGGTGGTTGGTGGTGCCCCAGTTCCCAAGGCCGCAGATGTAGACGCCGGGCTTGTCGGCTTCAGCCACATCGGCGGTGCGGCGGGTGAGTTCCGCCGTCTCAGATTCGATGAAGGAGATCAGCTCCTCGGCGCGGTCCTCGCGGCCGAACAGCTGGCCCAGCAGCCGGAGGGAGCCGGGGAACGCCTCGGCGAACACACCGTCCACGCCGGCGCGCAGGGTGATGACGGGGACGCCCACCTGCTGCTGGAGGGCGTCGGCCTTCTCCACGTCCTCATACTCGGAGATGATGATGTCCGGCTGGCAGGAGAGGATCTTCTCCGCCTCGGCGGCCTGTGCGTTGGGGCCGCCGACGCCACAGGAGGGCAGGGCGGCGAACACGTCGCCGTAGGCCAGCACATAGGGGCGGGCCACGCCGTCAAACATCTTGGGGCGGTCGGTCAGGGCGGTGTTGTCGATGTCCTCCACACCGCACAGCAGCGCTGTGTCGCCGATATAGCTGTACATCCGCAGGGCACCGGCGCCGACGCACACCACCCGCTGATAGCTGCCGGGGGTGACAGTGACCTCGCGGCCGATCATATCGGTGACGGTGACGGTATCCGTGTCGGGGGACGTATCGTCCGGGGCGTTATCCTGCACCTGGCCGCAGCCCAGCAGGGTCAGGGTCATGGCCAGCGCCAGCAGCAGCGCGGCCATCCGTTTCATAGGCATTGTGGTATCCTCCTTGTTTTTGCAATGGTAGTATTGTAATTGATGCGGGAGCGAAATGCAAGCGGGGGTGGGGGTTATTTTCCGGAATATGGCAGAAGGCCTCCGCCGATGCGGAGGCCTTCTGCTTGAAAAATTGTGAATTGTGAGGAGAAACAAGGTTACTGCGCAGCAGCGGTCTTCTTCTGAGCGCTCAGAGCCTTGACGCCCTGAACCACCAGATCGATGGCCAGAACCACCAGCAGGACGCCGATGATGCCGCGGATGTAGCACCACACCACACCGTCGCCGCCGGCCATGATGCCAACGACCTGTGCCTTGATGGTGAACACCAGAGAGGTCAGGGTCACCACCAGCATGAAGAACATGGGGAAGTAGAACATCTTGTTGTTGCGGCCGATCTTGCCCAGCCAGCAGCACACAGCCAGCAGACCCAGAGCAGCCAGCAGCTGGTTGGCAGCGCCGAACAGAGCCCAGATCTTGGCATAGCCGGTCAGGCCCAGAGCCACGCCGGCCACCACGGTGATGGCGGTAGCCACATAGGGATTGGTGATGACCTTCTTCCAGCCAGTCAGATCCTCACGGGTCTGGCCGGGCTCCACGAAGAACTCAGCAAACATGTAACGGGCCAGACGGGTGGCGGTATCCACGGAGGTCAGGCAGAAGGCGGACACGGCCAGGATCAGCATGGAGTACACGGCGTTGTAGCAGCCGGGGCCAAAGACCTTGGAGAACATGGAGGCCAGGCCGGTGGCGAACACCACGGTAGGCGTGGTGGTGGTGCCGTCAGCATAGGAGGCCCAGATGTAACCAACAGCGCAGACGGAAATCAGAGCCAAAGCGCACTCGATCAGCATGCCGCCGTAAGCGATGGGCTTGGCGTCCTTTTCCTGATCCAGCTGCTTGGAGGTGGTGCCGGAACCAACCAGAGAGTGGAAGCCGGACACAGCGCCGCAGGCGATGGTCACGAACAGAGCGGGGAACATGTAGCCCAGAGACGTGCCGGAGGGAGCCAGCGTGTCATAGAAGCCGGTGAAAGCGGGCATGTCCACAATGGGGTGTGCGCCGATGATACCCACGACAGCCAGGATCATCATGCCGTACAGCAGGAAGGAGCTCAGGTAGTCACGGGGCTGGAGCAGGATCCACACGGGGGTGACGGAGGCAACGCCGATGTACAGGCCGACGATGACCATCCACACGGTGTAGCTCAGATAGATGGGGTGCCAGTTCAGGCCGATGATCATGCAGGCCACGATACCAACGATACCGATGATGGTGGAGATGCCCAGAGGGGCGTTGCGGCGGTATACGAAGAAGCCGAAGAAAATGGCCATCAGGATGAACATGATGGAGATGATGGCGGTGGAAGCGTTGGCAGCAGAAGCCTCCAGATCCACGAGACCGTCAGCAGTGTAGGTAGCCTTGAAGGTGTTGGCCACGATGGAGGCGAAGGCCGCGACCACCAGGATCAGGGTCAGGTAAGCGAAGACGATGAACAGCTTCTTGGCCTTGGCGCCGATGGCGTCACCGATGACCTCACCGATGGACTCGCCCTTGTGGCGGATGGAGGCAAACAGAGCGCCGAAGTCATGGACGCCGCCGAAGAAGATGCCGCCGATCAGGACCCACAGCATCACGGGCACCCAGCCGAACACAGCGGCCTGAATGGGGCCGTTGATGGGGCCGGCACCGGCGATGGAGGAGAAGTGATGGCCCATCAGCACGGGAGCCTTGGCGGGGCAGTAGTCCTTGCCGTCTTCCATGGTATGAGCAGGAGTAGGACGGGAGTTATCCACACCCCACTTCTTGGCCAGCCAACCGCCGTAGAAAATATAGCCTACGACCAGAACGGCACAGCCGATGATCAGGAACAAAGCAGCATTCATAAAGCTCTCTCCTTTCTGAACAATTTTTTCATTTGCTTATGAAACAGACCCTGATTCAGGACCTGTGCTGCACTGTGTCCGCTGCGGTTGGTGCACACGGAGTTTTCCGGCAGCACCGCCAGAGCGGTATGAAAATCCATCCAGCCCCAATAGGACATGCGGAAACTCTTGTAGAGCTTGCAGCGCTTCAGCGCTTTCCGCGCCTCCTCATCACAGCTGTCACACACGAACAGCGTGGTGATGTAGGTGTACATATGGGTGGGGCCGGGCTGAATGCGGGCCATGCCCTGTTCGTAGGCCAGCTTTTCGCAGGCATCGTAGATCTCCTTGGTCAAATGGGGAACGCTGAACAGGTACACATACTCAAAGCTCTTGGCCTCCCAGAGCTTTGCCTTTTTGGAGAGGACATACTTTTCCGATGTGGCGTAGAAGTCCATGGTAGCAGCCAAAGGCTGCTGCTCCTCCTGGCAGCGGGTGATATCAAATTGACTCTGATAAATGGTACACAGCCGGTCAACGGCTTCCTCGCGGGTCATGCGGCGGCCTCCTCTCACGTTAAGTTCTTAGCGGCTCACAGCGGCTTCTTTACGGGCTTTCGCAATTAAAACCGTGAAAGAAACGACAGGAAAAAGTTGCATTTTTCATGTAACGAAAACGTTACCGTGCCGTCTAAATTACGTCCCATACTATATACCTCGACTTTTCAACTTTCAAGGGGCAAAAGTCTACAATTTTTAGGTGTTAAGTTTATGTAAATTTTCAGTTGATTTTCACAAAGAAACTGTATATACTGAAAATTGTCGCCGCCTATCGGGATGGTAGGCTGATAAAAACGGAAAAACAGCGCCATAAAAGGCCGCCTGACACAGGGAAATATACGGTTTTGCCTGCGTCTATCCGGCTGAGTTCGACCGAAAAAACACCCGCATGCGTCAGCATGCGGGTGTTTTTGTGTCACAGGACGCGCGGCGTGGGATCAGAGGGTGCCGGTAACGGTGAGGGTGGCGGTGCCGGGTGTCACGGTGTAGGCGCCGGTAGCGGTGTCCTGGGTGAAGCTGGCGGCGGGCACGGTGATGACGCCGGCCACAGTGGCGAACCGCCCGGTGGCAGCATCATAGGTGTACTGTGCCGGGGCGGTCAGCGCCGTGCCGTCCAGCGTCACGGTCAGATCCCGGAGGATGGGGGAGAACACATCTGTGACCACCAGGCTGTCCGCGGCGCTGGCCACCGTGTTGCCGCTGTTCTGGATGACGAAGGTGTAGGTCACCTGCCCGTTGGCGGCCACCTCCGTGGGGGACAGAGCCTTGCTGATGTTCAGCACCGGTCCGGTCACGGGGGCCACCGTCTCCGTGGCGGTAACGGCATCGGGCAGACCGCCGCCGGTCACGGTGACGGTGTTCACCACGCTGTCCTCCGCGCCCAGAGGGGCGAAGGCAGTCGGCTCCGCCTCGTAGGCGATGACGGTGCTGCCCCCGGCGGGGACGGAGATACCGGTGATGGTCAGCGGCGGGCCTGCCGTGACGGCGGGAGCCGTCTGCAGCACGCCGTCCTGATAGTACCGCACGGAGCCGGCGGTATAGACCAGCGGATAGACGGTATTGCCGTTGAAGGCATAGCCGCCCAGATCATCGGTGACGGTAAGCCCGGTCAGGGCTGCCGCGCCGGAATTGATGAGGGTGATGAGATAGGTGATCGGCCGCCCGGTGCGGTAGGTGGGCACCACCGCCGTCTTGGAGGCGGTCAGCACCTCCAGCAGCTGGCCGGTGGTGATGTTGGAATTGGTGGTGCCGCCGCTGTAGGTCAGGGTGGCCTGGTTTGTGAATGTTGCCATGAAATGACCTCCTGTGTCGAGTCTGCGGGGCATTGTCCCGCACCCCATTGTATGCGCCGGGACGGTGAGGTGCGCGCCTGTATATAAAGAGGAGACATCCGCAGGGATGTCTCCTCTTTATACAATATGCTGTGTGCCTTACAGGTTATGGACCCGCAGGGCGCGGATGGCGTTGAGCACCGCCAGCACCATGACGCCCACGTCGGCGAAGATGGCGGCCCACATGTCGGCCACGCCCACAGCTACCAGCGCCAGACACACAAATTTCACCACCAGCGCGAACACGATGTTCTGGTACACGATGCCGATGCACTTGCGGGAGATCTTGATGGCCTTGGCGATCTGCAGCGGCTCGTCGTCCATCAGCACGATGTCGGCGGCCTCGATGGCGGCGTCGCTGCCCATGGCGCCCATGGCGATGCCGATGTCAGCACGGCTCAGCACGGGGGCGTCATTGATGCCATCGCCCACGAAGGCCAGCTTGCCGTGCTGGCGGCCCAGCAGCTCCTCCACCTTGCTGACCTTGTCGGCGGGCAGCAGGTCGCTGTGCACCTCGTCCACGCCCAGCTCCGCCGCCACGGACTCCGCCACCTTTTTGGCGTCGCCGGTGAGCATGACGGTCCTGTCCACGCCGGCCCTGTGCAGGGCGGCAATGGCCTCCTTGGCGTGGGGCTTCACCACGTCGGAGATGACGATGTGGCCGGCGTAGTGACCGTCCACGGCCATGTGGATGATGGTGCCCACGCTGTGACAGTCGTGGTAGGGGATACCCAACTGCTCCATGAGCTTGCTGTTGCCGGCAGCGACGGATACACCGTCCACCCTTGCGGTGACGCCATGGCCGCTGAGCTCCTGTACATCCGTGACACGGCTGCGGTCGATAGGCTTGCCGTAGGCCTGCTGCAGGCTCTTGCTGATGGGGTGGGAGGAGGCGCATTCAGCCAGCGCCGCATACTCCAACAGCTTGGCCTCGTCCATCTCGTTGTGGTGGACGGCGGTGACCTCGAACACGCCGCGGGTCAGGGTGCCGGTCTTGTCAAACACCACACACTTTACCTGGGACAGCGTTTCCAGATAGTTGGAGCCCTTGATGAGCACGCCCTCCTTGCTGGCGCCGCCGATGCCGGCGAAGAAGCTCAGGGGGATGCTGACCACCAGCGCGCAGGGACAGCTGGTGACGAGGAATGTCAGGGCACGGTAGATCCACTGCTCCCACTGGCCGTCCATGCCGCCCGCCAGCCGGATCACCGGCGGCAGCACCGCCAGCGCCAGGGCGCTGTAGCACACGGCGGGGGTGTAGATGCGGGCAAACTTGGCGATAAAGTCCTCGGAGCGGGACTTGCGGGAGCTGGAGTTCTCCACCAGCTCCAAAATCTTGGACACGGTGGACTCCCCGAAGGCCTTGGTGGTGCGGATCTTCAGCAGGCCGGTCATGTTGATGCAGCCGCTGATGATCTCGTCGCCCTCCCGGGCGTCCCGGGGCAGACTCTCGCCGGTAAGGGCGCTGGTGTTCAGGGTGGAGGTGCCCTCCGTGATAACGCCGTCGATGGGCACCTTCTCGCCGGGCTGCACCACGATGACGGTGCCGATGGCCACCTCATCGGGATCCACCTGCACCAGCTGACCGTCCTGCTCGATGTTGGCATAGTCGGGGCGGATGTCCATCAGGGCGCTGATGTTCTTGCGGCTCTTGCCCACGGCGTAGCTCTGGAACAGCTCACCGATCTGGTAGAACAGCATGACGGCGATGGCCTCGTTGTAGTCGCCGCTCTTTTCGTAGATGGCCAGAGCAAAGGCGCCGATGGTGGCCACGGCCATCAGGAAGTTTTCGTCGAATACCCGTCCGTTCAGGATGCCCTGTCCGGCCTTCTTCATAATGTCGTAGCCGATGACGATGTAGGTCACCAGGTACAGCGCCAGCCGCAGCCCGCCGGTAACGGGGATAAAGTGCAGGGCCACCAGCATGACTGCCGCGATGAGGATACGGATCAGCATTTTTTTCTGCTTCTTTGTCATGGGTCTGCGCTCCTTTCACAGTGAAATGGGGGAAAGCGTAAGCGAGGCGCCCCGCCTGCCGTGCAAACGGGACGCCCGCGCCATGGGAGGATCAAAGCTCGATCTCGCAGTCAGGCTCTACCTTCTTGCAGGCCTTCAGCACGTCCTTCATGACCTTCTTGGGATCGGCGCCCTCGGCGAACTCCACGATCATCTTCTGAGTCATGAAATTCACAACGGCGGAGGCAACGCCCTCGGTCTTTTTGGCAGCTTCCTCCATCAGGTTGGCACAGTTGGCACAGTCGACTTCGATGGCATAGGTCTTTTTCATGGGACAAGCTCCTTTCGCGTACATAAAAGATTAAGTACTTGTTTAATCATCATGGCCGTAGTATAATGCGGGCAGAGGTAAAAGTCAATGGTGTCGGCGCGAAGATGCCCAAAGCGGCGAAAACCATTTCCGAACGGGCGAAAAGGAGGACGGGACATGGAGCATACCGGACTGCCCCACGATCATGGGGAGGAGCAGAACCACACCGCGGCCATGCGGGAGCTGCTCCGCGACGAGGGACACTTCCAGCGCATCGCGGACATTTTCCGGCAGCTGGGCGACCCCAGCCGCATCCGTATTTTCTGGCTGCTGTGCCACTGCGAGGAGTGCGTGGTGAACATCGCGGACATGGTGGAGATGTCCAGTCCCGCCGTGTCCCACCACCTGCGGGTGCTGAAAGACAGCGGCCTGCTGGACAGCCGCCGGGACGGGCGGGAGGTGTACTACCGCGCCGCCGACGGGCCGCAGAGCCGCCTGCTCCACGAGATGATCGAGCAGGTGATGGACGTGGCCTGCCCCCAGTGGCGGGAGGAGGCAGAGCAGGTGAAGATCATCCGGGAGATCCACGACCACCTGACGGAGCATATGGAGCAGCGGGTGACCATCGAGGAGCTGGCGCACCAGTACCTCATCAACCCCACCACGCTGAAGACCGTGTTCAAGGAGGTCTACGGCAACTCGCTGGCGGCCCACATGAAGGAGCACCGCATGGAAAAGGCGGCGTCGCTGCTGCGGGAGACGGAGCTCAGCGTGGCGGAGATCGCCGGACAGGTGGGCTACGAGAGCCAGAGCAAGTTCACGGCGGCGTTCAAGGAGCAGTTCGGGCAGCTGCCCAAGGAATACCGGCGCACATGAAGAAAAAGGAGACGGACGCGGCTGCATCCGTCTCCCTTGCTTATTCCAGTATGATCCAGTTGGCCTGCTTCTCCGTGACATAGCCCACGGCGGCAGCGGCGGGGATGGTATCCCGCAGTTCCCGCAGGCAGGCGTCCGCGTCCTCCGCCGCCACGGCCATCAGCAGCCCGCCGCTGGTCTGAGGGTCGTACAGCAGATCCTGCATGGTGCGGGAGATGCCGTCCCGGACGGCAACACCGGACTCAGCGTATTCCCGGTTGCGGTAGGCGCCGGCGGGAAGAAAGCCCATGTCCGCCAGCTCCCACGCCTCCGGGTGATAGGGCACATCCGCCGCCCGGAGGTGGACGGTGCAGCCGCTGCCCTGTGCCATCTCGAAGCTGTGGCCCAGCAGGGCGAAGCCCGTCACGTCGGTACAGCTGTGGACGCGGTATTTGACCATGATATCCCGGGCCGCCTTGTTCAGCGTGGCCATCTGGCGGTAGATGCGCTGCATCACCGCGTCGTCCACCAGCCCCGCCTTGGCGGCGGTGGTCAGGACGCCCACGCCCAGCGGCTTCGTCAGCAGCAGCACATCGCCGGGCTTTGCGCCGCTGTTGGTCAGGATCCTCCGGGGATGGACGAAGCCGGACACAGCCAGACCGTAGATCGGCTCCGCGCCGTGGATGGTGTGGCCGCCGGTGATGATGGCACCGGCTTCGTAGGCTTTGTCATAGCCGCCCCGCAGCAGCTCCTGCACCATGTCCTGGGTCATGGACTCCGGCAGGCACAGGATGTTCAGCGCCAGCTTCGGCTCACCGCCCATGGCGTACACGTCGCTGATGGCGTTGGCCGCGGCGATCTGCCCGTACA
>OJQF01000730.1_pt1 | contig 15328 bp, 14 predicted proteins | sample 1598681 | NCBI WGS metagenome assembly OJQF01 (sample SAMN03922506, study PRJEB24848) | human gut metagenome | isolation source: stool sample | host: Homo sapiens | place: Germany | collected 2011-11 | reverse complement strand
ATTTTGTGCAGCCCACGCATTTGCGCGGACCGTTTACAGCTATAAAGCTGTAAAGCGGTTTTTGGGACGAACCGGTGCAGCGGAGGGGAAATTTTTTCGCCTTGACAACGCGGGAAAGCGGGGTATAATGGAGGTAGAAAAGGGCGCTGTTGTAACGATGGTCAGCCCTCAATAGTAGTCAATCAATTTGTTGACCGCTTGGGTGCTAGCCGAGCGGTCAACACGCTTTTGGGGCTATGTAGGTCATTACCACGAGGACAATGACGAGACACAGGAGAAAACGCAGAGCATTTCCTCTTCCCATCCGCATCACCCCCTTTCGCAAGGGAGTGGCTAACCGCCGTTTACAACAGCGCCTACCTTTATTTTACGGTTTTTGCCGCATTTTGTCAATCTTTGCCGCCCGTTTGGCGGTTTTTTGCATTTTTTAGAGGGTTTCGAGCGTCAGCAGCGCGTCAAGCAGCGGCCACGCCTGCGCGAGCTCCCGCCCCGCCTGCCAGAAGCCGATGCCCTGCAAGCCCTTTTCCGCCGCGAGGGCGATCTTCGCGCGCAGCGAGCGCGCGTCCTCGAACCAGACGACGTGCTCGCGCCGCATTTTGTCGAAGTAGTGGTAGTAAGGCGAGCGCGCAGTTTCGTCAAACTCAATTTCCGTCCCCACCAGCCGTGCCCGCGCGACGGCCGCTTGCGACGAGAACGTCTCGGCCCGCGTGCGGCCTTTTTCGTAGGGCAGCGGCCAGTCGTAGGCGTACAGCGGCGCGCCGAGGAAGATGTTCTCCCCCGCCGTGACCGAGAGCGCGTAATCGAGCACCGCGCGCACCTGCGGCAGCGGCGCGATGGCCTGCGGCTCGCTGTAGGTGTAGCCCCATTCGTAGGTCATCAGGAACACGGCGTTCGCGGCTTTTGATAGCAGCGCGTAGTCGTGCGCCTCGTACAATAGGCCGCGCTGCTGCGCGCTCGTCTTCGGCGCGAGCGCGGCGACGACGGGCTTTTCCTCCGCGTTCAGCGCCTCGCGCAGACGGCAGACGAACGCGGCGTAGTCCTCACGCAGCTCCGGCGGGACGTACTCGAAGTCGACGTCGAGGCCGTAGTATCCCTTTTTCGCCATCGTCTGCAAAATCTCGGCAAGGAGCGCGCTCTGCGCGCGGTCGTTTTGCAGGAGCGCCGCGGCGTTTTCGCTCGAAAAATTTCCCTCCGGCGTCAGCGTCGAGAGGTGCATGAGCGATTTTGCGCCATAGCGCGCCGCTCGTTCGAGCAGGCGCGCGTCGTCGAGCGGCGCAAGGACTCCCGCGGGCGTGATGCCGTAGGTGAACGGCGTCAGATACGTCAGGTACGGCAGGACCGAGTCGAGCAGCTCGCCGCCGATGTAGGGGTAGGCGTAGGCGTTCACGCCGAGCGTACCGAGCGGCGCTTCGTCTGCGTAGTCGATGGCAAGCACGTCGCCCTCGCGCAGAAGCTCGCGTCCGTGGAGGAAAAAGTTCCGCTGCAGGAGCGTCCTGACGCTCAAATCATAGTTCCGCGCGATGGACGAAAGCGTCTCCCCCGCGCGCACGGTGTGCAGTGTCTTCGGCGTTCGCACGACGAGCGCCTGGCCGATCACAAGCGGCGTACTCAGCGCAAGGCCGTTGTCCGCCGCGACGAACGCGGGCAGGGCGTCGTGCATCGCGGCGATGGAAGAAAGCGTGTCGCCGCGCTTTACAACATGAATGTGCATGGTTGATCACCTCGCGCCATTCTATGCCGGATTTTTCGCGCTTACCCCAGCGCGACGTCCAGTATCATCATCAGAAGGAAGCCCACGAGGAAGCCGCACGTCCCCCGCTGTCCGCTCGCGCGCGGAAGAAGCTCCTCCGCCACGACGTAGAGCATCGCCCCCGCTGCAAAGCTGAGTAACCACGGCATCAGCGCGTGGATTCCCGCCGCCGCGAGCACGACGAGCGCGCCGAACAGCGGCTCCACCGCGCCGGAGAGCACGCCGGTCCAGAAGGCGCGCCGTTTCGACTTGCCCGATTGGTACACCGGCAGCGCCACCGCCGCGCCCTCGGGAAAGTTCTGCACGCCGATGCCGAGCGCCAGCGCGAACGCGCCGGCAAGGCTCTCCCCGTCCGCCGCGAGCGCAAACGCGAGGCCGACGGCCATGCCCTCGGGGATGTTGTGCAGCGTGATGGCCGAGAGGAGCAAAAAATCGCTGTGCACCTCTCCCCCGCCGCGCCGCCGCACGAGCTCGTCGAGCAGGAAGAGCGTCAGCGCGCCGAGCACGATGCCCGCCGCGGCGGGCAGAAACGGCGGCAGACGCCCCTCTGCCTCCGTCTGTTCGATGGCGGGCAGGATGAGGCTCCACACGCTCGCCGCCATCATCACGCCCGCGGCAAAGCCCAGCAGCGCGCCCTGCGCGCGCTCGCACACCTTGCGGGCAAAAAAGAACACCGTCGCGGCGCCCAGCGCCGTCATCAGAAACGTGAAAGACGTGCCGAGCAGAGCCAGCATCAGTGGTCGAAGCATATCCGTTCATCGCCTTTACGGTTTGTCAGGCGGAAAAGCGCCTGTATGCCAGTATAGGCGGCAGGAATGAAAAACGTGAAAAAGGGCGCGGAGAATTCTCCGCGCCCTTTTGGAGCAATATTGACTTACTGCATCAGCTGCGCGACCATGTCGGTGTACGCGCTGGGATCTTCGAGCGGCAGGCCCGCGATGAGGTTTGCCTGATCGTAGAGGATCTTCGCATACAGCGCCGCCTTGTCGCGGTCCGTTGCCAGCGCGGCGGCCATCGCCTTGACCGCCGGATGATCGACGTTCAGCTCGAGGATGCGCTCGGCCTTGATGGGCTCGGGCATCTGGAAGTTCTTGAAGTACTTCTCCATCTCGAAGCTGAAGCCCTCGCCCGCCGTCAGGCAGACGGGATGGGTCTTCAGGCGGTGCGAGACCTTGGCCTCCTTGATCTTGTCGCCGAGCGTCTCCTTGACGAACTGCATGAGCTCGGCGCTTTCGCTGTCGTCCTTGTGCTCTTCCTCGTCACCAAGCTCGAGGTCGCCGTCCACGATGGAGCGGAACGGCTTTTCGTCGTAGTTCATCAGCGCCTGCAAAACGAACTCGTCCGTCTCGCCGGTCAGGTACAAGACCTCGTAGTCCTTGTCCTTCAAAAGCTCGGTCTGCGGCAGCTTGTCCACGGCGGTGATGCTCTCGCCCGCGGCGTAGTAGATGCACTTCTGGCCTTCCTTCATGCGCTCGACGTACTCTTTGAGCGTCGTGAGCTTCTTCTGTGTGGAGGAGTAGAACATCATCAGGTCCTTGAGCGAGTCCTTGCGGCTCTCGCCGCCGTCGCTCACGATGCCGTAACCAATCTGACGGCCGAAGTTTTCGTAGAATTTCTCATAGCCCTCGCGGTCTTCCTTGAGGAACTTTTCAAGGTCGGCGCGGACCTTCTTTTCGAGGTTCTGGCCGATGACCTTGAGCTGGCGGTCGTGCTGTAAAAGCTCGCGGGAGATGTTCAGGCTCAGATCCGGCGAGTCGACCACGCCGCGCACAAAGCGCAGATAGTCGGGCAGCAGCGAGTCGCACTTGTCCATGATGAGAACGCCCGCAGAGTAGAGCTGCAATCCCTTTTCATATCCTTCCGTGTAGAAGTTGAACGGGCGCGAAGACGGCACGAACAGCAGCGCCTTATAAGTCACGCTGCCCTCGGCCGAGACGGTGATCGTACGCTGGGGCTTGTCGAATTCATGCGTCAGCTCGGAGTAGAACTTGTTGTACTCTTCGTCCGTGACGTCGCTCTTCTTGCGCTGCCAGAGCGGCACCATGGAGTTGACGGTCTTCATCTCCTCGACGGTCTCGTACTCGGGCTTCTCCGGGTCGCTGCCCTCTTTGACCTTCTGCTCGGGCAGCAGCATGCGGATGGGGTAGCGGATGTAGTCGGAGTACTTCTTCACGAGCGCGTGCAGGCGGTAGGATTCCAAGTACTCGCTGTGCTTCTCCTCGTCCGTGTCGGGCTTGATGTGCATGATGACGTCGGTGCCGACGGCCTCCTTGTCGCATTCGGTGATCGTGTAGCCGTCCGCGCCGGAGGACTGCCACTCATAGGCCTGCTCCGAACCGTATTTCTTCGTGCGGACGGTGATGCTGTCGGCGACCATGAACGCGGAGTAGAAGCCCACGCCGAACTGGCCGATGATGTCGATATCGGCGTCCTTCTTGTCCTTTTCCTCGGTCTCCTGGCGGAACTTGTAGGAACCCGACGACGCGATGACACCGAGGTTGTTTTCAAGCTCTTCGCGGCTCATGCCGATGCCGTTATCCGAGACCGTCAGCGTGCGGTTCTCCTTGTCGACCGACACCGTGATGGCAAAATCGCTGCGGTTCATGCCGACTTTGTCGTCCGTCAGCGCGACGTAACAGAGCTTGTCGATAGCGTCGCTGGCGTTGGAAATGATCTCGCGCAGGAAGATCTCCTTGTGCGTGTAAATCGAGTTGATCATCAGATCGAGCAAACGCTTCGATTCTGCTTTAAACTGTTTTTTAGCCATAAAAGCATCCCTCTCTGAATTGTATTTGAAGCTAAGTATAGCAGGAAATTCCTGATATTTGTTACCGTTCCGTTAATTTTTAGCACTCGTCCACATCAAGTGCTAAAACGTGATGGTTACCTTTTATTATATATAAAGGAAGCTATCGGTTTCGCACAGGTGCGAAGGATATGCCGCCTGCGGGCGGCAGGGGCAAAGGGGATATTCTCTCACGTGAGAGAATATCCCCCTTGAACCCCCAAGAGAACGCAAGGGGCCCTGCCCCTTGACCCCGCCATTGCCGGTCTGTAGCTTGAAGAGCTGCAATGCTTGCCGAATCGACTACCTGCGTGGCGGCATTGCTTCGCTCGCCGCCAATGGTTCTGCAAAACGATTTGCCTCTGCTTCTATCATCCGCTGCCGCTCTGCCAGTCTTGTGGCAGTGCGGCCTAATCACCGTCTACCGGTGCACTGCTCAATGCGGCGAGCGCAGCAATGCCGCTATTTCGCAGGCAGTCTGCCGCCGAGCAAACGTCACTCGCGCCTCACGATAGTAAGGCGCGGTTGCAAGACGTGACGATTTGCAGAAGATTCATGGCGAAGCCATGTACACTGCACCCACACTGCGCAGCGCGTGCAGTTATTCGAGCTACAAACTGGCAATGTTGGGGGTCGAGGGGCCCTCCCCTCGTCCTTTCTCTTGGGGGTGTAAGGGGGATATTCTCTTTCTGAGAAAGAGAATATCCCCCTTTGCCGCGTCCCCACACGGTGTGGGGCCAGAAGCAGCGCTGCCGCGCTGCACCCCCTGCGCCCTACGGGCGCAAAAAGAAACAGCCCTCGCGGGCTGCTTTCCTCCCGCGCCCGAGGCGCGAAAGTTGTCCAAATTGTCAATATGGGATACTTATCCCCATTTCCCCTCTTTTTTCTTTGGATAATATGCAGTATTGACTTCTGGCGTTTTAGAGGCTAAAATAAGCCCATCAAACATGAGGGATACATGAAAGGATTTAATGCTATGTTCCGTTTTGCTTATGCAAATCAGAATAACGCCGCCGCTTCTGCCATGTGCGCAGAGGCCGCTTCCTCCTGCACCTCTCAGTCCTCCCGCTTCAACTGCATCGCTCTGGGCGCCATTATTATGGCGTCCATTATTATTTCCCGCCTGATTAGCATTATCGGCATTTCCCTGCTGGTACTGGTACTTCTGGTCGTCCTGATGGGCGTTCCCGGGATGAAACGCGATTGCTGAGCGAGTAAAAAACGCGATACAGCAAAGCGGTTCCGCCGGGAATGGCGGACCCGCTTTTTTGTATAATAAATCTGTTCATTATTTAATCAAAGGAGATTTGAAACGATGAAAAAGAAGTTTATGTGCATGCTCATGGCTGCGGCCATGACGCTCTCGATGGCCGCCTGCGGCTCCAAGGGCAATGACACCAACACCGATGCCAACACCGACGGCACCGATAGCGCTGAGGTTCAGACCTTCAAGCTCGGTTCCTCCGGCCCGCTGACCGGCGACAGCGCGATCTACGGCATGGCCGTCGTTCAGGGTGCCGAGCTGGCCGTCAATGAAATCAACGCCAGCGACAGCAAGATCAAGTTCGAGTTCCAGAAGCAGGACGATGAGGCCGACGGCGAAAAGGCTGTCAACGCCTACAACACCATGATGGACAACGGCATGCAGGTCCTCGTCGGCCCCACGACCACCGGCGCTTCCATCGCGGTTGCCGATGCCTGCTACAATGACCGCACCTTTATGCTGACCCCGTCCGCTTCCTCCACCGACGTCACCGCGGGCAAGGACAATGTCTTCCAGGTCTGCTTCACCGACCCCAACCAGGGCGTTAGCGCTGCCGACTACATGGCTGAAAACTTCGCTGGTGCCAAAGTCGCCATCATCTACCGTAACGACGACGCTTACTCCCAGGGCATCCGTGACGCCTTCGTGAAGGAAGCCACCGATAAGGGCGCTTTCGAGGTCGTCTATCAGGGCACTTTCACCAACGATACCGCTTCCGACTTCTCCGTCCAGCTGGCCGGTGCGCAGAATGCCGGTGCTGACCTCGTCTTCCTCCCCATCTACTATCAGCCCGCTTCCATCATCTTCTCCCAGGCTAAGGCCATGGGCTATGCTCCCACTTTCTTCGGCGTGGACGGCATGGATGGCATCCTGACCATGCCCGGCTTCGACGCTTCCCTTGCTGAGGGTCTGATGCTCATGACCCCGTTCTCCGCCACCGATGAAGCCAACCAGGCGTTCGTTGACGCTTACACTGCCGCTTATGACACCGAGCCCAACCAGTTCGCCGCTGACGCTTACGACGGCGTGTACATCATCAAGGCCGCGCTCGAACAGGCCGGCTGCACCGCCGATATGAGCAACGAAGAGATCTGCGACGCGCTCGTCAGCGCCATGACCTCCCTCAAGTTCACCGGTCTCACCGGTACCGACATGACCTGGAATGCCGAGGGTCAGGTCTCCAAGGCTCCGACCGCTTACGTCGTCAAGGACGGCCAGTACGTCAAGGGCTAAATCCCAGCACAGGAAAGACCGACATTCGCCTTTCTCAGCGGCGGGTCGCCGGAAGCAAAAGCTTCCGGCGGCCTATGCCCTGTTTCTATGGCGGAAACGAAGGCAGGTGTTTTCCCGCCTCTGCCCTTGTTTCTGCCACAGACGAACCATAATTCTGAAAGAGAAAAGAGAGGTGCCATCCTAATGGAATTTTTATCCTATCTCATCAGCGGCATCAGCCTCGGCAGTGTGTACGCCATCATCGCCCTCGGCTATACGATGGTTTACGGCATTGCCAAGATGCTGAACTTTGCCCACGGCGACATCATCATGATCGGCGGCTACGTATCGTTCTGCGCGATGTTCTATCTGGGACTGCCCAACATCGTGGCGGTGCTGCTGGCCGTCATCGTCTGCACGGTGCTTGGCGTCGTCATCGAGCGGCTCGCCTATAAGCCCCTGCGCTCGGCGCCCAGCCTCGCGGTCCTGATCACCGCCATCGGCGTGAGCTATTTCCTCCAGAACTCCGCGCTTCTCATCTGGAAGGCAGCCGCGCGTGTCTATCCTCCGGTGGTCGAGGATTCGATGCAGCTGTTCGGCGGCAAGCTGACCGTCTCCTATGTGTCGCTTCTCACGATCGCGGCCTGCGTCGTCATCATGATCAGCCTCACCATGTTTGTCAACAAGAGCAAGATGGGCAAGGCCATGCGTGCCTGCTCGGAGGATAAGGCGGCGGCCCAGCTCATGGGCATCAACGTCAACGCCACCATTTCCGCAACGTTCGCCATCGGCTCGGCGCTCGCCGCCATCGCCGGCGTGCTGCTCTGCTCGTTCAATACCTCCCTCATGCCGACGACCGGCTCCATGCCCGGCATCAAGGCCTTCACCGCGGCGGTGTTCGGCGGCATCGGCTCCATCCCCGGCGCGTTCCTCGGCGGCCTGCTCCTCGGCATCATCGAGGCCATGGCCAAGGCGTACATCTCGACGAACCTTGCCAACTCCATCGTGTTCGCCGTGCTGATCGTCGTGCTGCTCGTCAAGCCTGCCGGACTTCTCGGCAAGTCCGTGACGGAGAAAGTGTGAGGTGGCCGGAATGACACAGAAAATGAACAAATTCAACTCTCTCAAGAAGACCACAAAGGTCGATTTTGCGACCTATCTCGGCGTGATCGTCGTCTTTATCATCACGACGGTCCTGCAGAACAACGGTTCGCTCAAGCGCTCCGCCATCGGCCTGCTCGTCCCCATCTGCTGCTATATGTCCATGGCCGTGTCGCTGAACCTGACGGTCGGTATCCTCGGTGAGCTGAGCCTCGGCCACGCGGGCTTTATGAGTGTCGGCGCATTTTCCGGCATCGTCGCCTCGCAGAGCCTGATGGGCGCGATCCCGAACGCTCCCGTGCGTCTCGCCATCTCGATGGTCGTCGGCGCGATCTTCGCCGCCATCGTCGGCCTTCTCATCGGCACGCCGGTGCTCCGCTTACAGGGCGACTACCTCGCCATCGTCACGCTGGCCTTCGGCGAGATCATCAAAGAGCTCATCAACTGCCTCATCATCGGCTACGATGAAAACGGCCTGCACTTCATCTTCAACCCTGCCGGCAACAAGACGGTCGACGACCTCGGCCTGAGTGCCTCGGGCACCGCCATCATCAAGGGCGCGCAGGGCGCGACCGGCACCGCCACGATCGCGACGTTCACCGCGGGCTTCATCCTCGTGATGATCACGCTCATCGTCGTGCTGAACCTGACTCGTTCGCGTGCGGGCCGCGCGATCATGGCCATCCGCGACAACCGCATCGCCGCGCAGGCCATCGGCCTGAACCTGACGAAGTACAAGCTCATGGCGTTCGTCACCTCCGCCGCCCTCGCGGGCGCGGCAGGCGCGCTCTACGGCCTGAACTACTCTTCCCTTCAGGCGACGAAGTTCAACTTCAACCTCTCCATCCTCGTGCTGGTGTTCGTGGTGCTCGGCGGCCTTGGCAACATCTGGGGCTCGCTCGTCGCCGCTGCGGCGCTGACGATCCTGCCCGAGGCGCTGCGTCAGTTTGCCGACTTCCGTATGCTCATCTACGCGATCGTGCTGATCTTCGTCATGCTCGCGACCAACAATCCGCAGGCCAAGGCGTTCTTCCAGAAACTTCTGCCCCATCGCCGCGCCAGTGCTGAAAAGGAGGATTGACCATGACACAGAAAGAAAAAGCCAAGCTCGTTCCCGTCTCCCGTGAACCGGCGCTGCTCACCGAGCGCGACGCGGACAAGTCCCCCGTGCTCGAGTGCATCGACCTCGGCATCACGTTCGGCGGTCTGAAAGCGGTCGACAACTTCAATGTGACCATCGGCCGCACCGAGATCACCGGCCTCATCGGCCCGAACGGTGCCGGTAAGACCACAGTCTTCAACCTGCTCACCAAGGTCTACCAGCCCACCCACGGCACGATCCTCTTAAACGGCAAGGATATCCATGACCTCAACACCGCGCAGGTCAACCGCGCGGGCATCGCACGTACGTTCCAGAATATCCGCCTGTTCGGCGATATGACCGTCGAGCAGAACATCACCGTCGCGATGGACACGCAGATGCACTACACGATGCCCGAGGGCATCCTGCGTCTGCCCCGCTTCTGGAAGGAAGAGCGCGTCATGCATGAGCGCGCGATGGAGCTTCTGTCCATCTTCCACATGGAAGACCTTGCAAACGCCAAGGCGAACTCCCTGCCTTACGGCGCGCAGCGCAGACTGGAAATTCTCCGTGCGCTGGCCACGAACCCGAGTCTGCTGCTTCTTGACGAGCCCGCCGCCGGCATGAACCCGAGCGAGACGGCTGAGCTGATGGAAAACATCCGCTCCATCCGCGATACGTTCAAGATCGCGGTGCTGCTCATCGAGCACGACATGAACCTCGTCATGAACATCTGCGAGGGCATTGCCGTTTTGAACTTCGGCCATGTCATCGCCAAGGGCACACCCGAAGACATTCAGAACAATCCCGAGGTCATTGAAGCCTACCTCGGCAAGCAGAAGGAGGCCTAACGATGGGACAGATCTTACAGGTGAACGATCTTCACGTTTACTACGGCAGCATCCACGCCGTCAAGGGCGTTTCCTTCGAGGTCAACGAGGGTGAGGTCGTCACGCTGATCGGTGCGAACGGCGCAGGTAAGTCGACCGTTCTGAACACGGTCTCCGGCCTTCTGCACCCCAAGCACGGCAGCGTTGTTTTTGAAGGCAAGGACTTAAAGGGCGTCCCCGCGCACAAGATCGTCGAGCACGGTCTTGCGCAGGTCCCGGAAGGCCGCCACGTCTTTTTGCAGATGACGGTCGAGGATAACCTCGAAATGGGCGCTTACACCCAGCCCAATTCCACCATTGAAGCGGGCATTGCGGACGTCTACGAGCGCTTCCCGCGCCTCAAAGAGCGCCGCAAGCAGATCGCCGGTACGCTCTCCGGCGGTGAGCAGCAGATGCTCGCCATGGGCAGAGCGCTCATGTCGAAGCCGAAGCTTCTGATGCTCGACGAGCCGTCTATGGGCCTCGCTCCGATCCTCGTTGAGCAGATCTTTGACATCATCCGCGAGCTGCACACTGCGGGCACGACGATCCTGCTCGTCGAGCAGAACGCGCAGGCCGCGCTCTCCGTCGCCGACCGCGCGTACGTGCTTGAAACGGGCCGTATCACGCTCTCCGGCACCGGTAAGGAACTCATGGCGAGCGACGCCGTCCGCAAGGCCTACCTCGGCGGTTAAATCTCCCTCAAATGCAAAGAGTCATCCGAAAGGATGGCTCTTTTTTTGTGCAGTTTCGCCGCCGTGCAAAATTTCCGCCCAACCTACTGCACATTTGCAAAAGATATGGTATACTGACGGGACAAGCGCCGCGAAACCGCGGCGCGCCGACACAGGATCGGAGGGATCGGATTGTTCAAAATTCTCATTGCGGAGGATGACCGCGAGCTGCGCCAGCTCTTCGCCCATGTGCTCACCAAAAACGGTTACACTGTCCTCGGCGTCTCCAACGGCGAAGAGGCGCTTGCCGCGCTCGAGCAGAGCTATTACGATCTCATCATCTCCGACATCATGATGCCGAAGATGGACGGCTACGAGCTTGTGCGCTCGATCCGCGAGAGCGGTTCGTCCATCCCCATTATGATGATCACCGCCAAGGACGCCTTTGACGACATGCGCCTCGGCTTCCTCTCCGGCAGCGACGACTATATGGTCAAGCCCATCAACATCGGGGAAATGGTACTGCGCGTGAGCGCGCTGCTGCGCCGCGCCCAGATGGCGAGCGAGCGCCGTCAGGTCATCGGCGGCACGGTGATGGAGTGCGACTCGCTCAGCGTCACCGTCGACGGCGAGAGCATGGTGCTGCCGCAGAAGGAATTCATGCTGCTCTACAAGATGGCGTCGTTCCCCGGCCGCATCTTCACGCGCCAGCAGCTCATGGACGACATCTGGGGCTATGATTCCAGCACCGACACCCACACCGTCGATGTCCACATCGCGCGCCTGCGCGAGCGCTTCCGCGACAATCCCGACTTCAAGATCGTCACGATGCGCGGCGTGGGATATAAGGTGGTGCGCACATGAAAAAGCGGCGCAACAAATTCTTCGATATCCGCGTGCAGTTTTTCTTCATCTGCATGGCGGGCTTTATCGGCGTGGCGCTGCTTGCCGCGCTCGCGGCCTGGGGACTCGAGCATCTCGGCGTCAACGTGCCGATGTTCGTGTGGCTGCTCATCTTCACGCTGCTGCTCGGCAGCGCGACGGCGGCGGGCTTTTCCATCGCGTTCTTCGCGCCCATCTCGCGCCTGTCGCGCGCGATGAAGGAGGTCGCGGGCGGCAACTTCCGCGTGCATGTGGAGACGAAGAGCGTCTTTCGCGATATCCGCGACAGCTTTAACAGCTTCAACCTCATGGTCAGCGAGCTGAACGCGACCGAGACCTTGCAAACCGACTTCATCTCGAACGTCTCGCACGAGTTCAAAACGCCCATCAGCGCGATCGAGGGCTACGCCTCGCTTTTGCAGGAGCACCAGCAATCCCCCGAGGAGCAGGCGGAGTACATCGACAAGATTCTCTTCAACACGCGCAGGCTTTCCGCCCTCGCGGGCAACATTCTGCTGCTTTCTAAGCTCGACAGCCAGTCCATCCACCCCCAGCGCTCGCGCTTCCGCCTCGACGAGCAGGTGAGGCAGTGCATTCTGGCCCTTGAGCGCAAGTGGACGGAAAAGGACGTCGACTTCGACGTCGACCTCGACTCCGTCGACTTCACGGGCTACGAAGGACTACTCCAGCACGTGTGGACGAATCTCATCGACAACGCCGTCAAGTTCGGCCCGCGCGGCGGCCTGATCCGCATGCGACTCATCGAGGAAGACGGCAGTGTGCTCTTCACCATCGACAACGAGGGCAAAAGCATCCCCGACGAGGATAAGTCCCGCATTTTTAACAAATTCTATCAGGGAGACAGCTCGCACGAATCCGAGGGCAACGGCCTCGGCCTTGCGCTTGTGCGCAAGATCGTCGCCATCCACGGCGGCGAGGTCTGGGTCGAAGACCCGGTGAACGGCGGCTGCCGCTTCGCCGTGCGCCTGCCGGTAGAGAAGTGACCACCATTTTTCAACAAAAATTGAGATTCTCTTCATCATTTGTTCGAAACTCTATGCTATATTAAATCTTAGCAGCCGCAGAGGCGGCTTTTCCCCGGCGCAGTGTCCCTACGTCGGGCTTTTATCACGGGATAAGGAGAGGTGACGATGGGCTTTCTGCGCTGCTGCGTTTATTACGGAATTTTAGCCGTCGTGTCGTTTTTCATCGGGCGGCTGCTGCCAAAATCCTGGTTCCACGGCGACAAATTCCCCTACCGCTGCGCGAGCTGGGAAGCAAAGCTCTTCCGCTTTCTGCGCGTGCACGAGTGGCAGGACAAGGTGCCCGACATGAGCAAGATCGTCCCCAAGCTCATCCCCGCCAAAAAGCTGGGCACGGATTTTCGCGCGCAGCTCCCGCGCATGATCGAAGAGACCTGCGTCGCCGAGTTCACGCACTTTGTGCTCATCCTGCTCGGCTTTTACGCACTGCGCCTCTGGCCCGGAACGGGCGGCGCGGTCGTCACCGCCATCTATATTCTATTCGGCAACCTGCCGTTTCTCATCATCCAGCGCTACAACCGTCCGCGGCTGCAAAAGCTTCTCGCCGCGCAGCAGCGCCGGAGCAGACGCAACCAAGAAGAACAACAGTAAAGGATCGGATCTTTTCATGAAAGTTTTGATTTTAAGCTGCAACACCGGCGAGGGGCACAACTCCTGCGCCGCGGCGCTCGAGGAGGAGTGCCGCAACCAGAACATTCCCTGCGACACCGAGGACGCGCTGCGCTTCATCTCGCCCGAGGTCTCGCGCTTTATCTCCAACTGGCACGTGCGCATCTACCGCCACGCGCCGGGTCTTTTCCGCGTGGGCTACCGCGCGGCGGAGGATCATCCCGCGCAGTTCCACGAGGGTTCCGCGCTCTACCGCTATCTGACGCAGGGCGCGGAAAAGCTCTGCGGCTTCATCGCCGGCAGCGGGTACGACACGGTCATCTGCACCCACACGTTCGCGGCGCTGATGGTCAGCGAGGTCGTGAAGACGCACCTGCCGAATCTCAAGACCTGCTTCATCGCCACGGACTACACCTGTTCGCCCAGCGTGAAGGACAGCTCGCTCGACCGTTATTTCATTCCCGCCTCATCGCTCTCGGGCGATTTTCTCGGCGGCGGCGTGACGAGCGAGCGCCTGCGTGCCTGCGGCATCCCCGTGCGCCAGATGTTCCGCTCCAGCGTGCGCAAGGAGGACGCCAAGCGCGCCTTTGGCATTCCCGCTGACCACAAGCACCTCGTAATGATGTGCGGCAGCATGGGCTGCGGCCCCATCATGAGCATCGCGCGCCGCATCGGGCACGACCTGCCGGACGATCAGGACCTGACCATCGTCTGCGGCACGAACAAGCAGCTCTACCGCCGGCTCCAGCGCCGCTTCTATGATGCGAAAAACGTTCACGTCCGTTCGTATGTGAAGGACATGGCGCTTTTGATGGACTCCGCCGACCTCTACCTTACAAAGCCCGGCGGCATCAGCGTGACCGAGGCGGCCTCGATGCGCCTGCCGATGGTCTTTATCGACGCGGTCGCGGGCTGCGAGGAGTACAACAAAGACTTCTTCCTGCGCACGGGCGGCGCGGTCACAGGGCAGACGCCCAAGGAGATCGCGCGCACGAGCCTGCGCCTGCTCAGCGACGAGCATACGCTCGAAAAGATGGGCGACGCGCTCGACGCCGCCGTGCCGCACAACGCCGCGGCCAACATCCTCTCCGAGATGAGCGAAGCCGAGGAGGAGAAGGAGGAAGACCTCGCATGATCAAACCCAGCGTTGACTACCGCCAGTTCCGCTTCAGTAAGCTGAACACGCCGGAGTTTTCCCACGTGTGGCTGCTGCTCTACTGGCCGCTTTTCGGCCTCGGCTTTTCGTATGTCGAGCGCTTCTACCCCGTGGCGCACTACATCGAAATGCACTGCGCGCTCGACGACCTCATTCCTTTTAATGAATGGTTCCTCATTCCCTACATGTTCTGGTTCGTGTACCTCATCGGCGCGGTGGCCTACACGTTCTTTTTCGACGTGCCGGGCTTTCGCCGCATGATGCGCTTCGTGATGATCACCTACTCGGTGACGCTCATTATCTATTTTCTCTTTCCCACCTGTCAGATGCTCCGGCCTGAGGTCTTCCCACGCGACAATGCCCTCACGCGCTTCATCGCGGGGTTCTACGTGTTCGACACGAACACGAACGTCTGCCCGTCGCTGCATGTCATCGGCTCGATGGCGGCATTTTTCGCTTTCTGGTATGCGCCTATCTTCTCCAAGCGCGGCTGGCGCATTGCATCGACCGTAGCAGCATTTTTTATCAGCATTTCCACCGTCTTTATGAAGCAGCACTCCATTCTGGATGTCGCCGCAGCCATCCCGCTGTGCGCGATCGGCTATTATTTTGCCTACGTCAGAACGCCGAAAAAATCCCGCAGCGCCGTGCCGGATGTCACCCGATAAGAAACTTCATCCGCAGAAGCTCCGATCGCTTCTGCGGATGCTTCTTTTATACGGCTCTTTTTCCCTTTTCTTTTGCATATATTCGCGCATAATTGCATACTTTTGTGAATTTTCGGCTTTTCGCATGCATATTTGTGCACCTTGCATAGAAAGGCGTCGAAAGTTCTGGCATTTTTTGAGTTTTTAATCGTTGACAATGAATAAGTAAACATTTATACTAACGCTATCGTTTCT
>OJQF01000714.1_pt1 | contig 15552 bp, 17 predicted proteins | sample 1598681 | NCBI WGS metagenome assembly OJQF01 (sample SAMN03922506, study PRJEB24848) | human gut metagenome | isolation source: stool sample | host: Homo sapiens | place: Germany | collected 2011-11 | reverse complement strand
TCATGCTCATCAGGAATTCGTCGTTGTCTCTTGTTTTTTCCAGACGGTCTTTTACAAAATCCATTGCTTCGATAGGGTTCATATCTGCAAGGTATTTGCGTAATATCCACATGCGGTCGAGTGTTGTCTTGTCAAGCAGCAGATCGTCGCGACGAGTGCTGGATGCAGTGATGTTGACAGCAGGGAAGATACGCTTGTTGGACAGGTTGCGGTCGAGCTGTAACTCCATGTTACCTGTACCCTTGAATTCTTCGAAGATAACTTCGTCCATTTTGGAACCGGTGTCGATCAGTGCAGTAGCAATGATAGTCAGTGAACCGCCGTTTTCGATGTTACGGGCAGCACCAAAGAAACGTTTGGGCTTGTGAAGCGCATTGGCATCCACACCACCGGAGAGTACTTTGCCGGATGCGGGAGATACTGTATTGTACGCACGTGCCAAACGGGTGATAGAATCGAGGAAGATTACTACGTCGTGGCCGCATTCTACCAGCCTTTTTGCTTTTTCCAGTACGATGCCTGCGATTTTGACGTGGCGTTCTGCCGGTTCGTCAAAAGTAGAAGCGATAACTTCTGCATTGACGCTGCGTGCCATATCGGTTACTTCCTCCGGACGTTCATCGATCAGTAGCATAATCATATATACTTCCGGATGATTGGCTGCGATAGCGTTGGCGATATCTTTCATTAAGATCGTTTTACCTGTTTTGGGCTGTGCAACGATCAGTGCACGCTGTCCTTTACCGATCGGGGCGAAAAGGTCTACAACACGGGCAGACATGGAATCTGAATACCCGCCTTTACAGAGTCTGAATTTCTCGTCAGGGAAGAGCGGAGTCAAATGTTCGAAAGGAACACGGTCGCGAACGAATGCCGCATCACGTCCGTTGATCTTTGATACCTTCACTAACGGGAAATATTTTTCTCCTTCTTTGGGTGGACGGATGATGCCTTCTACCACGTCACCGGTCTTAAGACCAAATAACTTAATTTGTGACTGTGATACATAAATATCGTCCGGAGAAGAAAGATAATTGTAATCAGAAGAACGGAGGAATCCGTATCCGTCCTGCATGATTTCCAAAACGCCTACTCCGCTGAGGATATCATCAAATTCGTAGGGTTTTTCACGCTCAATCACTTTGCGTTCCGGCTGTTGTTGTACAGGAGGAACGCTCTCGGCAACATTATTCTGCTGTGGTGCAGGACGTTGCTGCATCGGAGGACGCTGATTGTTATTGTTATTACGCTGGAAATTATTATTGTTGTTGGCGTTAGCATTGGCATTGTTGTTGCCGGCATTGTTATTATTATTGTTGTTGTCGCGTGGACGGACAATACGCTGGCGTTGTTGCGGTTGAGAATGCTGTTGCTGTGGTTGTGGAGCCTGTTCGGGGGCTGCCTGTGCCGTTTCTGCTTTTGTAGCTTCAAATTTGCCGAAGAGTTCGGTAGGAAGCTCTATTTTTTCAGAAGGCAGGTCTTCGATTGGGATAAAGTCATCATCGTCGTCGCTGGACAGGATATTGCTTTCTTCATCGATCACCGGTGCCGATTTCTTTTGTGGTTTGGCGATTACTGGTTTTTCTGCAATAGCCGGCTTGTTTTCCTTTACTTTCTTTTCTGTCTCTTGTACCGGAGCAGCTTTTTCAGCAGGTGCAACTACCGTTTTTTCTGCAACCGCTTTTTCTTCTGTTGCTTTCACTATCGGTTTTGCATTTTCCACTTCCTTGCTTTCTGCTTTTTCAGTGGTGTTGGCGTCTTTGCGTGGACGGCCTACTTTGCGTTTTGGAGCAGCATTTTCCGCTTTCGGTTCAGCAGCAGGAGCCTCTTTGGCTTTATTGGCAGCTTCTTCTTTAGGCTGTTGCTGAACTTTGGCTACAGGAGCATTTTCTTTATTTTTAGCTACTTCAGCGTTTTTCGGCGCGGGTGCTGCTTTTTCCTCTTTTTTCGGTACGGCTGTGCGCGAACGCTTGCTTTTCTCTCCTTTGCGTTCTTCTTTTAATTTCTCTGCGGCAACTTTCTTAGTGGCTCCGGCTATGGCTTGCTCATCGAGTATCTTGTAAACAAGTTCTTCTTTTTTAAATGAGTCTGCTTTTTTGATGCCTAGCTCTTTGGCAATAATTTGAAGTTCCGACAGATTTTTGTCGTTCAATTGGATAATGTTATACATATAGTATGGTAAGTTATTAAAATTTCTGTCTTGATGAAATATGGACAGCATTACTACAGCGTAATAACCGCAGATATGCGAGCATATGTTTTGTTTTTAATTATGAATTAGGGATGTATATATTGAATCGTAGAATGTTTCAACGGGGCAAAGATAATAAATATTTTTGGTTTCATGAACAATCAGACACTTTTTTCAGCGTAAAAACGTATCTTTGCTGTATAAAAGAAAATAGTATGACAGTAAATGAAGCTCGTTTAATTTATTTTTCGCCTACACACACATCAAAACAAGTAGCCGAAGCAATTGTTCACGGAACTGGTATAAAAAATGTCGTTCCGATGAATCTCACATTGCAGACTGTCGAGGAAACCGTTATTCCCACTTCTGCATTGGCTGTTATCGTAGTTCCTGTATATGGAGGTCATGTGGCTCCTTTAGCTATGGAACGTCTGGAAAATATTCGTGGACTGGATACTCCTACTGTGTTGGTCGTGGTTTATGGAAATCGTGCTTACGAAAAGGCATTGATGGAACTGGATGCTTTTGCTATTCCCCACGGGATGAAAGTGATTGCCGGAGCAACCTTTATAGGTGAACATTCATATAGCACCGATAAATGCCCGATTGCAGACGGGCGTCCGAATGAATCGGATTTGAATTATGCGGAAGATTTCGGAAGAAAAATAATGGAGAAAATACAAGCGGCTGCTGGAGAAGAGACTCTCTATCAGATCGATGTACGTGCTATAAAACGCCCCAGTCAGCCATTTTTCCCTTTATTCCGCTTTTTGAGAAAAGTGATCAAGTTGCGCAAAAGCGGTACTCCGCTCCCTCGTACCCCTTGGATAGAGGATGAGAGCTTGTGTACTCATTGCGGTATCTGTGCGGCTCGTTGTCCGGCTGGAGCAATCACCAGAGGGGATGAAGTAAACACAGATGCGGAAAAATGTATTAAATGTTGTGCCTGTGTGAAAGCTTGTGCGAAGAAGGCAAGGGTGTATGATACTCCTTTCGCGTCTCTGCTTTCCGAGTGTTTCAAGAAACAGAAACTACCTCAGACTATCTTATAGATTATCACCCGTTTGGTCGTTTCGTCTATACGAAAGCGGTTATCTGTCCGTTCACCTATCAGCCATGCTATGCGTTCGCCGCAGCAGAGTACCCATTGGCGTTCCTTTTGGCTGATAGAGAATTTGCGGTCGGTCAGATAATCGCTTACTTTTTTCCTGCCTTTCATGCCGAAGGGAATAAATGTATCGCCTGTCCGCCATTTACGACAGTGTATTTCCTCTGTTAATTTATCGGCATCGAAACAAGCGGTCTTTTTATCCTGTGGAATCTGGAAATCGGGAGAGTATTCTCTTTCTTCCTTTATTAATTGATAAGGAAGAGTGGTTCCATCTTCCGGGCGGATACTTTCCAATAAGAGCAAATTACGGTCTTTGATAACTCTCCATTCTTTGCTGATGAATTGTTTTCCCGGTTGCCCGTGGAGGGAGTTTGCTATATCTTTGATTTGTGCCGAATTAAATCCTAGTGGATGCAGCGTCTCAAATAAAAGGGTTTCGGGAGTGGGGGCGTCCAATAAAGCGTCGATTCGGATACCTTCCGGAGTGATAATCTTCTTTTTGGTTTCGTCTATTACCTTATTATATATAGTAGCAACATCATTCAGATAATTGCTTGTCTCTATCAGGCTGTTTTTGACTGATGGATTTATTTTCTGCATCAGTGGGAGCAGATGGAGACGGATTTTATTACGGGTGTATTCATCTTCCAGATTGGTGCTGTCTGTTACGAAGTCTTGTCCGATCTGTTGTAGGTAGCGGATGATTTCTTCCCGATTGATGCAAAGCAGTGGGCGTACGATTGCTCCGTTTCGGGGACGGATTCCTAATAAGCCGGTGATGCCTGTTCCACGAATGAGGTTGAGCAGCATCGTTTCTACACTGTCGTCCTGATGATGAGCTACGGCGATTACATTGGCTTTACATTCTTTTTTTATTTTTTCGAACCAGTTATAGCGAAGTTCTCTGGCTGCCATTTCTATCGAAATCCGTTTTTCTGTTGCATACTGAGTGGTGTTGAAGTCGATAGTATGCAGATGAATCCCGTATTTTCGGCAAAGTTGCCGTACAAACAGCTCATCCCGATTTGACTCTTCCCCACGTAAATGAAAGTTGCAGTGGGCAGCTTCACATGGATAACCTGCTGTATGGAGAACACACAACAAAGCAACAGAGTCTGCTCCACCACTCAGGGCAACCAGAATCTTATCATTTAATGAGAATAAATGCTCCTTCTCTATATATTGTATAACCCGTTGTTGTATCATATCTGCAAAGATAATAGTTTATTGAGCTATCTCAAGTGAATGCTAATTGTTTTTATCGGACTAACTAGGAGAAAAATTCCTATAAATCAATTTCTTTTTTCGCAATATCTAATTCGTCCTACTCTAGTTTCTCTTTCGTGCCACTATGTCGGACGCAAAGGGAACTATAGCGATTCTTGTGTTCCACTATAGTGAGACGGATAAGTTTTTGCATATAAAGTCAGTCAGGATAGGCTAAAAAAACTTAGCCGTCGGAACCTGAACTTTTAATGAGTTAATTTAGCTACTGTCGGCATATGAAAAGTCTGCTATTTAAAAACATTCTAAATAATTTGCGTGCTCGGAAGTTATGAATTATCTTTGCCGAAAATTAAGATAGTTATGCGTTTATCCGAATTAGGAACAGGTGAAAAAGGTGTCATCGTTAAGGTATTGGGACACGGCGGCTTTCGTAAACGTATTGTGGAGATGGGTTTTATAAAAGGTAAAACTGTTGAAGTATTGCTGAATGCTCCACTGAAAGACCCCATTAAATATAAAGTCTTAGGTTATGAAATTTCTCTTCGTCGTCAGGAAGCGGAAATGATTGAAGTGGTAAGCGAGGAAGAGGCAAAAAAGCAAGCCGAAGAAACTATATATCATGAAGGACTGCCCGAAGACGTTTCTGTAAAAGAAGAAGATATGAAACGGTTGGCGTTAGGTAAGCGTCGTACCATCAACGTTGCTTTGGTCGGGAATCCGAACTCAGGCAAAACTTCTCTTTTTAATCTAGCTTCCGGTGCTCACGAGCATGTAGGAAACTATAGCGGTGTGACCGTAGACGCCAAAGAAGGGTATTTCGATTTCGAAGGTTATCACTTCCGCATTGTTGATTTGCCGGGAACTTATTCATTATCGGCTTATACGCCGGAAGAAATTTATGTCCGCCGTCATATTATTGATGAAACGCCGGATGTTATCATCAATGTCGTTGATTCTTCAAATCTGGAACGGAATCTGTATCTGACTACCCAGTTGATTGACATGAATGTTCGTATGGTGGTGGCTTTGAATATTTACGACGAACTGGAATCCAGTGGTAATACATTGGATTATCATTTGCTGAGTAAATTGTTCGGAGTACCGATGCTGCCTACTGTCAGCAAGAAGAATCGTGGATTGGATACCTTGTTTCATGTAGTTATCAACCTTTATGAAGGTGTAGACTTCTTTGATAAACACGGGAATATGAATCCGGAGGTTCTGAAGGATCTGACCGAATGGCACGATTCTTTGGAAGACCGGAAGAATCATGAGGAAGAACATTTGGAAGATTACGTGCGTGAACATAAAAAAACGGGTCGTGTATTCCGGCACATCCATATTAATCATGGACCCGATCTGGAAAAAGCGATTGACGCTGTAAAAGAGGAGGTATCCAAGAATGAATTTATCCGCCATAAATATTCCACTCGTTTTTTGTCTATCAAGTTATTGGAAAACGATCCTGATATAGAGAGTTTTGTGCGTACACTGCCGAATGCGGGAGAGATTTTCCGTATCCGTGACAAGATGGCTAAGCGTGTTCAGGAAACAATGAATGAAGATTGCGAATCTGCTATTACAGATGCCAAATATGGTTTTATCAGTGGTGCGTTGAAAGAGACATTCACTGACAATCATCTGGAGCAGGCACAGACTACGAAGGTGCTGGATGCGATCGTTACTCATCGTATCTGGGGATATCCAATCTTTTTCCTTTTTATGTATCTGATGTTCGAAGGGACGTTTGTGCTTGGAGAATATCCGATGATGGGAATTGAATGGCTGGTAGGACAAATTGGTGATTTGATTCGCAACAATATGTCGGAAGGACCGTTGAAGGATATGTTGGTTGACGGTATTGTAGGTGGTGTAGGCGGTGTTATCGTCTTTTTGCCCAATATTCTGATTCTGTATTTCTGTATTTCGCTGATGGAAGACTCCGGATATATGGCACGTGCAGCTTTTATTATGGATAAAATCATGCATAAGATGGGCTTACACGGAAAGTCGTTTATTCCGTTGATTATGGGATTCGGATGTAATGTGCCTGCAATCATGGCTTCCCGTACTATTGAGAACCGGAAAAGCCGTCTGATTACGATGCTGATTAATCCGTTGATGTCTTGTAGTGCGCGTTTGCCCATTTATTTGTTGCTGGTAGGGGCTTTCTTTCCGAACAATGCGAGTTTGGTGTTGTTAAGTATTTATGCGATCGGGATTTTTCTGGCTGTATTGTTGGCTCGACTGTTCAGCAAGTTTTTGGTGAAAGGTGACGATACTCCTTTTGTAATGGAACTTCCGCCTTATCGAATGCCGACGGCAAAATCTATTTTCCGTCATACCTGGGAGAAAGGAGCACAATATTTGAAAAAAATGGGAGGAATTATTATGATTGCTTCTATTATCATCTGGTTCCTCGGATATTATCCGAATCATGAGGCATACGAGACGGTAGCTGAACAACAGGAAAATTCTTATATCGGTCAGTTGGGACGGGCTATAGAGCCGGTAATAAAGCCGATGGGATTTGATTGGAAACTGGGTATCGGTTTGATTTCCGGAGTAGGTGCGAAGGAACTGGTTGTTAGTACACTGGGAGTTTTGTATGTGGATAATCCGGAAGCCGATGAGGCTAGTTTGGCAGAGCGGATTCCGATCACACCTTTAGTGGCGTTCTGTTATATGCTGTTTGTGTTGATCTACTTCCCTTGTATTGCGGCATTAGCAGCTATTAAGCAGGAGTCCGGCAGTTGGAAGTGGGCGTTGTTTGCAGCTTGCTATACAACAGGGCTGGCTTGGCTGGTGGCATTTTCAGTTTATCAGATTGGAGGGTTGTTTGTATGAATAATTGGCAGGAATGGGTAGTCGGAGTACTGATTGTACTCTGCATTGCCCGTGTAATATATGGAATTTATCTTTTTTTTCGTCGTACGCGCGAAAGTGAGAATCCTTGTGATAGTTGCGTAAGTGGCTGTGATTTAAAGGATATGATGGAAAAGAAACGTCAAGAGTGCGGTGTAAAGAAAAAAAGTACAAAGAAAAATTGCTGTGGATAGTTGGTAGTTTCAAAATTTGTACTACCTTTGCAACCGCAAACGAGAAAAAATGGTTCCTTGGATGAGTGGCTTAGTCAGCGGTCTGCAAAACCGTGTACGGCGGTTCGAATCCGCCAGGAACCTCATGAAGCCCTTTCAGATGATTTCTGAGAGGGCTTTTCTTTTTTAATAGGTGAAAATGTTCCCACTTTGTTCCCACCTTTTTAAAGCTGTATTGGGAATGGTATTACATTGGTACTACAAAATTAGAGTAGGAAAGTGGAATTTTCTTCTCACATGTGTAATGACCGTGAAAAAATCTTCATGCTTATTTCTTTTCCCTTTTTTATAGCATCCGAAAAATCCGCATTTTGAGAATTTATTTCATATGTGCGTAATGACTACGGAAAAATCTTTGTAGTGTGTTACAGTTCCAAATAACCGTTATTTGGAATAGCCATTGAACTATTAAATGAGATTCATTATCCAAATATTATTTTTGAGTCTTATTTCATTTTTTGTAATAGAGGATAATTCCGTATCTGATTTCCTTAAAATAAGGGATAATCATTGCCCCGAGAAGCCTATGTGTTTTCTGAGCAATGGATATCTTTATCTTGAGCGCCTATCATTATTTGTCTTTTGCAAAAGCTCAAAAACTAATTGTGTATCAACTACTATTTTTCTTCCTTCTTGAATAATGGCCTTATCTATTTTACCACTCAGTTTGAGATTCTTTGCGGCGCAAATAGAACAGTTTAATAGAGAAGCGAGTCCCTTATACCCATATACATACTTTTTATTTTCAATTACTTGGGTCCTTGGAGCCAAACTTTCGGTCAGTGTTTTTAGTTCACCTACGGTCAAATCAATCAGGCGAGTGTCGTCTGAAAATCGTCTTTCTATTCTTATCATAGTATTATTTATTAAGTTAAAAATCAATTTCTAGCAATTATTTCTCTTTTACCTTGTCTAATTGAAGTATAGTAAATTCTGCAAAGAAATAAATTCAAGATTGGTATATTCAAAAAGAGTAAAAGTTAGTATAATGATAAATAATACTACCAAATATTCACAGTCTACTGCTATTTGGATTTCATAGGTTCATCAATGGGTCTTTTATCTAAAATACATACCGGGCAGATTCTAAGAGAATCGAATTTCTTATCAAGTGCCTCCATAATATTACTTTCTGTGAGTTTTCTTTTATGAGTGCCATGTGATGTATAAGTACAAAATTGATTGCCAAATAGTCTAACTTCAACGGGTGTTGCTAAATGAGTGTGTTTATAATCACCGTTATTACCGAAATACGCAATAATAATTTTGCCATCAATCAATGCTTGGCAGGCATCTTTCTTGTTTAATATCATGAGATAACCTTATTATGTAGTAATATTGTTATTTTTGTCAGAGATTTTTTTAAGAATTTCTAAATCCTTATCGGTGTACAAATTAGATATTTGTGGCCTTACTTGACACAAGTATTTTCGTTTTCTATCGTTGTATTTTTCTGGTTGTGTAATAAAAGCCAATCTTGCTTGAAACATACAAGCACCAACAGTTAGGCGAATAGCGTTTTTACTTGTATTGGTTAACTCTAGTGATATGCATCCACAGTAGCCAGGTTCTAAAGATGAAGAGATATTTATGCCTAATCGTGCATATGAACTTCTCATACCGATTATTGCCATCATATTTTCAGGCAAACGGATATATTCTAGACTGGAAGCTAATACCGTTTGATTAGGATGCAGGATGAATGTATCTCCAAGTTGTCTCCGAGTTTCTTGAAAGAAATTATTAAGGTTTCCGATATGACCATTTTGGAATGAAGCATCAATATAAGGTTCTCTTCCTTGGATTGATACCAAAAAATCGCATCCTAATCTAAAATCAATAGACGTACTATTAATTTGTGATAGTTCTAGTAGTGGTCGTATAACTAATCTACCAATTTTTAGGTATTCTAATATTTTATTTTTTGATAAGTACATTAGACTATATTTTTTTAAAATTCTCCCAATCTCTTATTATTAAATAATTGTTTATTGATTTCTCAATTAAATTATTAATGATTTCATAAGTCTTATCAGGAAGAAGTTCTTCTTGCATTTTATTGCAAATTTTGATTTGTTCTGTATTATTCATCCATATGTCCCATCCCAATTTAAATAGAGAATGTATTTCTGATTCTTTTTGAATTTGAGTTGGAACTAAATTGTAAAAATCTTCTTTCTGCAAATCTATATATCTTTTTTGTATTTGCAGTTTACCCATATATATATTTTTCGATTCTTCGATAATAGAATTTAGAACTGTATTGTAATTGTTAGACAAAAAATTATTAATCATTATTTCTCTTAATTCTAAGGAGGGATGTTCGTAATCATGTATGTTTTTTCTGTCTTCTGCAAGGTAGATTAAATAGTTTTCAATATGTTGTCCGACATATTGAGCGGCAAATATATCTGCAAAGTATTCTCTTATATGGAAATATATTTGTTCTATCTCTTTGTTATTCTTCGAATTAAAATCTGTGATAAAAGGAAATGATTGTTTTATTTCCGGTCGGGTAGTTATTTGTGTATGCCATTGATCATATAATCTGCTTACGATTGTTTCTGATATTTTATTTCTTTTATCAACGAAATGTCCCAACTCATGATACAAACATACGTTTGTTAAATAATCCCTATTTAGATATCGAGGCATTCTGATTTCTAATAATCTATATTGAAAGTCAATTCCAAACTTGTTTTTAATTGTATCATATATTATATTAAGACTATCACCAGAGATTAGTATTGCATACGGGCCGTTAGTTGTAACAATTATATATTTATCATAGTCTGACAGCCACTCTTTGGAGGCAATATTCAAACATTCTATCATTTCATATGGAATAATATTAACAGTGTTATTGTTGAGCAAATTTACACTTGAAATAAACCATTCCATAATATTCCTAGCCTCGTATTTTTCATCATCTGTCATTGAGGTAAAATCAAACTCTGATATTGCTTTGAATAAATCTTCCAGATTTTGATGAAATATTTGTTTTCTTGTATCAGAGTATTGGTTGTGCCTGGCTTTTGCCCAAGCCAATGACATTTGTGAACGGCTAAGATTGAGAAGTTGAATATTCATTATTGTTCAAAAACTGTTAAAATTTTTTTTAAGGAGGCTGTGTCTAAATGTTCTGAATCTATCTGATCTAATATATTTTCACCGTTTTTTTGTAAATAAACAGAGTAATCAAACATATCTCTATTTATGGTTCGTATATTATTAGAATCTTCTCTTAGCTTTTTAGCATCTGATACGATAATTTTTATATAAGTGTCTCTATACTTATCTCCTTGTGATATCGCAAGTCTTAGCAAAGTTTTAATAGCACTAAAATCAATATTATGTGTGATATAAGCTAAAAGCATATTTATTAAGTTTTGAAGTTAGTATTGGCAAAGATATAGATTCTTTTTTAGTAGAATAAATTATTTATATCATAATGATTATTTTTCATATAGATTTTACCTTTTAAAATACCTATTGGGTCTTAAAAGGCCTAATTTGCAATCTAGACTTTGCAAATAACTTAAATTTTAACAATTATGTATATGCAGAAACAATTAAAAACTTCTATTTTGTCTAGGATGGTGAAGTCATTTTTAATACTTGTTTATTTTAATCTCCCGGCAACCGTATTGTTACCGGGGTGGCTTTGTTGATTGGCGTCAACTTCAGTGTCGGACCGAAACCTCCGACCTATTATGTATGATTAATCCCGACCTTCCTCTCATTTCTCATTCGCTGGCTGTCGGACATACATATCCGGCACCACGAAGTTTTCAAATGATAGCTCTTACCGTTCCGATATACCGTCCGGTTATAGAACCGGTGTAACGGAAGAGTTTTCCCGCAATGAGTACATAGTTTTAGTTCTACTCCGTCTGTTATAACTCGGTTCCTGGGCTTTCGCTTCACTAAATTACAGGATGCACATTCCTTTTCGCCGTATCTTCGGCAATAGGCTATAGACCGTTCGCCGCATTTGGCAAAATGAGTGCAATCTGGTCGGGGTGATGTTTGATGTATATTCATAATCGTATTTAATTTGCTTTAATTAACTCGCATCCGGTTTTCTCCTTTGCGCGTTCTAAGAATATTCTTGTATTCTCATTCTCGACTACTACCCATATCCCTGTACATCCTGTTGTCTTGGGCCTCTGGAATAGCAGGTCGCAAGGTTGTCCATAATATACCCACAGAAATGTAAGCTCTGATAGGTACATATTGTCTATCTTGATGATATATTTAGCGGGTATATCCATATTTTTTATATTTAGGAGGATTCCTCCTCGGTGATACATTGCTAGTCGTAATAGATCATTTGGAGTGCTTAAGTGTTCTTCCTTTGGTGAAGTCGTATTCAATAACCTTTCCTGTTTGCTTAATTCTTCCGGAAATGGATTGATTACTCCTTAGGAGCTTGGCTATTTCGTTGCGAGTAACTCCGTATTCCATTAACATCTTAACTACTGTATTATATGCGCGGATGATTTCTGCATTCTCTAGCACGATATCAGAATTTCTCATAACCAAGCGATGTATTTCTTTTTTGCAATCTTCCATTTCATGCAATAGACTCATGATCTCAGCTCCCCTATTTCTTAGTTCTGTTGTGAGGTTGACATGGTCATTATATAAATGATCGTACTTTATTTTTAGGTCGTTGTAAGCCTTATCCGTAGTAAGTGATTTCATGTGTTTATCTTTTATAAAATAATGTTTCTCCATTTTTTCTGAATGTGTAGTAGCCAGCTATGAGGCTACCAAGTATTATAATGATCTCCATGTTATTGTATTTATTATTGTACCGTTTTATGTTTCGTTTACTGCGCAAATGTAGTATGTAACGGTACAAGCAACCAAATAAAAAGATGTATTTAACGCTACTTTAACTAATAATTGTACCGTAAAAGCATTACATTCAATAAAAATGTTTATATTTGCATCGTAAACTAAAACATTACGATTATGAACTTAAGAATTAAAGACGTTATCAAAGAAAAGGGCATGACTATAACAGAACTTGCCGATAAGATGGGTATTAACAGGGTTAATCTTTCAAATATGGTTAACGGAAATCCTACTGTTGAAACTCTCAATAAGATAGCGGATGCCTTATGCGTACCTGTTACCGAACTTTTCGAACAGCCCAAGAAAGATACAGTTTCCATTACCTGCCCCAACTGTGGTAAAAACATCAATATCAAGGTAGAATAAAAGCCTACTACCGGATTGATTCTAGTAGGGAGTGATGCTTTTCGTATTACTCCTTTTTTCATTGTCTCCATATCATTATAGTTTAATGGTTGTAACCTGTTGATATATTGATGAGGCTCTTGTTATCTCTAATGGCGTGCCGGTCACTTCTATTGCTGTGTACTCTTCGTATTCGAATACATTATGCTTTATCCCTTCTATCCCTAAAGACGTTGTAAAAGCCTCAACATGAATACTGTCATGGAGCTTGTAAACCTTTGTTTCTGTCATAGTGTATATTTTATGATGGGGTAGCGATTTACGACCCCATCCGGTTAATAATTCAGTGAAAGAGAAGCACCTATCCTCACGGACCAGTACTTCCATGAAAACAAATCAACTTATGGATAAATCAGTCACCACAATAGGAACCACACCCGTAGCCCATTGCACGACTAATACGGTTTTGATACTCATTGTAAGAGATACCCTCTTTGCGTGCTGCTATCTCACCTTTCATGCGTTCCGCTTTAGCTTCCGCTTCTCTTCTGATCCGGTCAGCTTCGATTTGTGCACGAAGAAGAACCGAACTAATGGCGGCTTGCTCGTTCTCTTCACGTGCTTTTGTCTCCGCTTCGATTGCCTGGCGTGCTTCCGCTACTTTAACCTCAAATTTTGCCATGCTCCAAGACTTACGGAGTGCATCGGCAAATGTCGGGTACTTTGCATGAGCGTTTTTATAAAGATTGTGAGCTCTCTTCATTATTTTGCTTAAATCGTAACGTGCCATATCTTTTTTATTTATTGATTTAATTTTGATGACGCAAATGTATAGTTAAATCTAACGAAAAACAAGCGTTCCGTTAGATTTAACTAATCTTTAACGCATAATGAATATTTAGTTAAACCATGTCAAAATGTCACTAATGAGTAGTTATTTCTAATTATATATTGTTTTTATATTTATCTTTGCCGTTAGTAATAACTAAACATAAACTGTTATGGATATCAAATCAGTAATCAAAGCGCACGGATATACTATTGAACGTATAGCGAACGAATGGGAAAGTAAAAACGGTAAGTCAATAACTCGTGGGGCCTTGTCTCAATCTATCAACAATAACCCTACTATTGACACCCTTCAAAAGATTGCAAATGTTATAGGGTGTAAGGTTGGAGACTTTTTTGCTGATGAACTGGATAATGCAATACGTTGTCCTAACTGCGGTGCTAAGCTGGAGCTAAAGCAGAAAGAGGATTAATATCAAAGTGAAATGATATGGAAACGAAATTAACACAGGAAGAAGAAAGAGTACGAGAAATATTAATTTCTGTAGCTTCTACACGTGGGATAATCTATTATACGGAATTATGCCGAAAGGCTGCATTAAAGTTGGATATGAATATCCCTGCTGATAGAGGAAAGATAGGTCATATATTAGGTAGCATTTCATCTTTTGAGCACGATTTAGGACACCCACTATTATCTTCAGTCGTAGTGAGTAGGAACATGGAACAAGGTGATGGGTTCTTTAAACTTGCTGAAGAATTGGGTTATGGAGAATGGCAAAAGCTGAAGAAAGGTAAGCAGTTTGAATTTGACATGATGAATAAAACTCATGACTTTTGGGCAAAAAAGAAGTAAAGCACTAACTATAATATCAGTAACGTATTGGGTTTGCCCCGGTTATTGGATAGAATAGAAAGTGGAGAAATTGTTTTATAGCATTAAAGCAGAATGACATGGAAGATACAGTCAATAAATTATTCATTTGCTCCTGTAATAATGTGGAGCATCAACTTGTAATGACTTACTTCACGGACGATAAGGAGGTTTATTGCAGTGTGCATCTCAAACCCGAACCCAATATATTCAAACGGACATGGAAAGCCGTAAAATACATATTCGGACATCGCAGTATCTATGGAGATTTTGACGAATTTATTTTCAAGCCAGAGGATGCTGATAGTTTGCAGCAAGTAGTTGATTATCTGAAGAACAATATCAAAGTAGAATGAATATGAGCAAAACATTTAATATCTATTGCGACGAAAGTACACATTTGAAAAACGATGGACATCCATACATGCTTCTAGGGTATGTAAGTATTGCATATCCACAAATAAAGATGGCAAGAGAGCAAATTAAAGCCATTAAGGCAAAACATAATTATGAAGGTGAGTTGAAATGGACTAACGTACATGATGCAACATACCCGATGTATAATGAACTTGTTGACTATTTTTTCATGACAGATATGAAGTTTAGAGTTGTCATTGTGGATAAGTCTCAAATAGATGAAACTCGCCCTGAATATACTTTCAATGATTTTTATTTTAGGATGTATTATCAGCTTCTACATCATTTAACTGATATGGAGAATGAGTATAATGTTTTTTTTGATATAAAAGATACATGCAGCCATAACAAGCTTCATAAGCTACGAGAGATTTTAAAATGGAACTCATCTATTAGACATTTTCAATTCATACGTTCTCATGAAAGCTGCTTTGTGCAATTGGCGGATATATTAATGGGAGCCATAAATTATAATCTACGAATTGAAAAAGGCGATGTGGAAGGCAAGGTTATTGCCAAAAAGAAGATTGTAGATAAGATACGAGAACATGCAAATATTTCATTGAATCGAACAACACCTTTATCTAAGAAGAAGTTTAATCTATTCTTTATCTGTCTCTTATACACATCTCCGAGC
>OJQF01000683.1_pt1 | contig 16321 bp, 14 predicted proteins | sample 1598681 | NCBI WGS metagenome assembly OJQF01 (sample SAMN03922506, study PRJEB24848) | human gut metagenome | isolation source: stool sample | host: Homo sapiens | place: Germany | collected 2011-11 | reverse complement strand
CCGTCGCGGTGGAGAGCTTGAGAATCGATGTATCGCTCAGGTCATTTCGAGACCAAAAGCCAAGACAGCCAACTTACAGCGGTATGCGGATACGTTCCGCTTTTTGCAGGCGAAGCAGCTTTTTACCACCGATGATCTGGATACCGCGCTCCATTCCATGCAGAACAGCATCAGCGCAATGAAAGCGTCTACCGGGGAAAAGCAATCCCGCATCAAGGAACTGGACGAGCTGCTGCGCATGGCACAGTATTATGTCGATGGAAAACCGGTTGCGGATAAGCTGGGATGTATCCGTTTTGAAAAATCCAGACAGAAATACAAGTCGGAGCATGACGATACGCTGCGGACGTTCTACATGGCGGAGCGCAAGCTGAAACCGTATTTCAAGGATGGCAAACTGCCCATCACCGCATGGCGCAGAGAGCGTGAGCGGTTGGAGCAGGAGTACAAGGATATTCAGACAGAGCTTTCGCCGCTTTACGCCGACATTAAAAAGCTCTGGGCCATTCACTACAACATTTATGAAGTGCAGCATGAGCAGGAGCGGCAGCAGACACAACTGCACAGCCGCAAAACCGAAATAGAATTATGAGAAAGGAATCATATATGGGAAAAATTATCAGTATTGACAAAATCAACCGTGCCGTGATGGAGGGGAAAGACGATTTGGTCTTTGAGCTTTGCAAGGTCTTTGACCATGAGAGCTACTTTGATCCGATCTTTGACCCGCCGGAGTCCTTTTTGCAGGAGTGCGAGGCCTATTGGAACAGACGAAGCCCCTTCTGCAAAACCGTGGAGCGCAAGATTGGAAACACGTGGTACACCATTGAAACCGTCTGTGACGGAACCGAGCCACTTACCGCCAAGGTAAAACGGCTCATTTTTTCTGACCGGGAGGTGGCTTGTTAATGACAGTGACACAAAACTATGATAATATAATTCCAAGCACACCGATTCTGTCGGCTGACCCGAACGTGAAGGAGGACGTTATGACGGATCAGCAAAAAATTACGATACTCTACTGCCGCCTCAGTAATGAGGATTCGCAGGATGACGAGTCGAATTCGATACAGAATCAACGCGAGCTTTTAACCAGATACGCACAGGATCATGGCTACACAAACTTGAAAGTGCTGGTTGACGACGGCTATACCGGCACGAACTTTCAGCGCCCTGGCGTACAGGAGGGCTTTGAACTGGTAAAGCAGGGATTGGTGGGCTGCTGGCTCTGCAAAGACCTATCTCGCTTTGGTCGTGATTACCTGACTGTAGGCCAGTACACCGACATCATCTTCCCCAGCTACGATGTGCGGTTCATTGCCGTCAACGACGGCGTGGACAGCCAGCGCGAGGACGGAGAGGGCTTTGCCGCGGTCCGCAACCTGTTCAACGAGTGGTATCCGCGCGATACCTCCAAGAAAGTCCGTATCAGCCTGCATCAGCGCGGCACCAGCGGCAAGCATCTCGGCAAGCCGCCCTACGGCTACCGCTGCGACCCAAACGACAAGGACAAGTGGATTCTGGACGAGGATGCCGCGCCGGTTGTCAAGCGCATCTTTGACCTCTGCACCGACGGCAAAGGCCCGGAGCAGATTTCCCGGATTCTTGAACGCGATCAGGTTCTTACGACCAAGGCTTTGTATGCCAGCCGCAAGGGAAAGCCGCTGCCAAAGAATCCGTATGGATGGAAGGGTCAATCCATCGTCGGTATTTTGGAACGGCAGGAATATACCGGCTGCACCTGCAATTTCAAGACCTACTCCAAGTCCTACAAGCTGAAAAAGCGGATTCCCAACGCGCCGGAGGATATGTTCATCGTACCGGATACGCAGGAAGCCATCGTTTCTCACGCACAATGGGATAGAGTACAGGAGCTGCGCAAAAACAAACGCCGCCCCGCAAAAGCGGAACGGCAGGGACTGTTCTCCGGGCTGCTGTATTGCGCGGACTGCGGCGGCAAGCTCCACTTTGCCACCTGCAAGAGCTTTGAGGGCAAGCAGGATCACTACGTTTGCTCCAAATATAAGAGTGGGCGTGGCGATTGTTCGGCGCATTATATCCGCGAGGATGTGCTGCGGGAGTTGGTACTGGAACGGATTCAGGCGGTCAACGAGTACATTCGCGGTGATGTGGAGGGCTTTCAGGAGGAGTGGCTGCATTACCGCCGCGCCGATCAGGAACGAGACATCCGGGAAGATCAGAAGCGCATGGAGCAGGCAAAAAAGCGCCTTGCCACCCTTGATGTGGTCATGTCCCGGCTCTATGAGGACTACGCCCTCGGTGAAATCAGCAAGGAAAAGTACAAGAAGATGACTTCTGATTATGAAGCGGAGCAGGAACGGTTAAAGCTTGAAATTGAAACAACAGAGGAATGGGTCGAGCAGCGTCAAACAATGGGCGACGATCTGGATGCTTTCATTGCGCTGACGAAAAAGTATGTGGATGTCACAGAGCTGACGCAGACGATTGTCAACGAGTATATCAAGAAGATCATCATTCACGCACCGGATAAGTCTGACGGCAAGCGCAGACAGAAGGTGGAGATCATCTTCAACTTCGTGGATGAGGTGGAAATCCCCGTACTGGCAGAACCCATGATTGCAGAATCTACCCTTGGACGCAGAAAAACGGCGTGACCTTCACGGTCACACCGTTCTCTGCCCGAACCACAAGACTTATAGTTCCTTACGACTGTTAAGCCTTGTGGTTTCAGGGCTTTTTTCGTGGTGCGCGGTACAGGACTCGAACCTGTGACCCCATGCACGTCAAGCATGTGCTCTACCAGCTGAGCTAACCGCGCAGACAACGATAGTATATTACCGCAAACAGTGCTTATTGTCAACACTTTTCTTGCCATTGTGCCGGAAATTTGTTATACTGGCGGCAAATACCCGCAAGGAGATGGTCAACGTATGGAGAGGATCGCACTGGTCACCGGCTCGTCCCGGGGCATCGGCCGCGCCGTGGCGCGGAAACTGGCGGCGGAGGGCTGCGCCGTCTGCATCAACTACCGGGAGCGGCAGGACTGCGCCGATGCGCTGGCGGCGGAGCTGACGGCGGCGGGCTGCCGGGTGATGACGGCGCAGGCGGACGTGTCCCAACGGCAGCAGGTCAACGACATGGTGCACCGGGTGGAGGACACCTTCGGCCCGGTATCGCTGCTGGTGAACAACGCCGGCGTGGCCGGACAGGCCCTGTTTCAGGACATCACGGACGAGCTGTGGCACCGCTACTTCTCCGTCAACGTGGACGGCGCGTTCCACACCGTGCAGGCGGTGCTGCCCCACATGCTCCACGACCACGCGGGCTGCATCGTCAACATCTCCTCCATCTGGGGCCTGCGCGGCGCCAGCTGCGAGGTGACGTATGCCGCCACCAAGGCGGCGCTCATCGGTCTGACCCGCTCGCTGGCGGCGGAGCTGGCTCCCACCGGCATCCGGGTAAACTGCGTGGCGCCGGGCGTCATCCGCACCGACATGCTGGACGCTCTGCCGCCGGAGGTGCTGCCCCAGCTGGCGGAGGAGACGCCGCTGGGCCGCCTGGGCACACCGGAGGACATCGCGGAGGCGGTGGCCTTCCTGGCCAGTGACCGCGCCTCGTTCATCACGGGGCAGGTGCTCACCGCCGACGGCGGCTTCATTCTTTGACAAGGTACGCAGAAAGGGCGCACGGCCAGACCGTGCGCCCTCTTTTCATTCACATATGCTGCTCCGGCAGAGGCAGATTGTGGAGCATCACACGGCCGAAGCAGGTAAGGCTGCGTCCGCTGCCCCGGTGAAAGACCACGTCCATATCGGCCCTGGCCCGGTTCAGCGAAAACAGATACACCATGCCGAAGCCGTCCCGGCAGTACTGCTTGCACAGCATGTCGCCGTCCACGCAGAAGATGCCCACGTCGCCGTTCTGCAGAGGGTCGTGGTTGACGTACACGATGGCGCCGTCGGCAATGTGGGGCGCCATGGAGTCTCCCTGGATGCGGACGGCCAGCTCCGCGCCGGGCGGCACCTCTCCCTCCACGGGGATGAGGGTGTAGTCCTCGCCGAACACGGGTGCGGCGAAGCCCGCTGCCGCCGGTGACTGATACAGCGGGATGGTGCGGCGCTCCTGCTGCGGCCGGAGCCGGTGCTCCTCCTCCACCATGAGACCCAGTGCGTCCACCAGCGTGTGGACGGTCTGCCGCCCCGTCACTGGCAGCCGCCGGTACTTCTCCAGCAGGTGCAGCTCCTCGCCGGAGGGCGTCTCGCCGCCGCAGCGGAAGCTGCCGCGGTACAGATAGTTGGGGTCCACCGCCAGCGCGTCGAACAGGCGCAGCAGCACCTCCTCCTTGGGAGCGCTGACGCCTGTCTCGTAGTTGCCCACCGCCGAGAGCGAGACGCCCAGCCGGTCCGCCAGCTCCGAGCGGGTCATGCCCAGCTCCTCCCGCCGCTTGCGCAGCTGCTCACAAAAACTCATGGGAACGCCTCCTCGCCGGTTTTCGACAAATTCTGACTCTATCCTACTCTGTTTTTTTGGCTTTGTCAATCTATTATAACAAGAAACTTGAGATTTTATGCTTGACATCACAAGATTCTTGTGATACGATAGGCGAGTCAACAAGAAAACTGGTTTTCGGGCAGCAAAAAGCCGCCGCCCTCTCGGGCGGCGGCGCACAGGTGTTCACTCGTCTGCGGCCTCTGCATCCAGCGGATCGACAATGGTCACGGTGTCGCTGAGTACATGCGTCTCCGGCCAGTAGCGGATGCCGGGGGCAGTGATGGTGCCCGCCCAAAGCTGGTAGACGATGTTCTCCGGCATCCAGACATCGGCGGTCAGCGTGCCGCCGGTGAGCAGCACGGTGGGGATGGCGTCGGTACTCGCATCCGCAAAGCCCCAGCCCTCCCGGAGGATGCATTCGCCGCCGCGGCACACTAGCCGCGGGCAGTCCAGCAGCAGTCCCACAGAGGCGGTGCCGCCGGTGACGCAGACATCGCCGGATACGGCGGCGCGGTCGGCAGCAAGGGAGCCGGACAGCAGGATCAGGTTGGCGGTGTCCTCTGCCGCGGCGTTGGCGGTCAGGGTGATCTCCGGGCAAATAACGTCCACGCCGTCCACGATCAGCGCGGGCAGCTTCTCCTTGCCGGTGCCCGCCTCCAGCCGCTGGGACAGGGTCAGCGTACCGCTGCCGGTGATGACCACCGTGTCGAAGCCGCCGAAGTGGCCGATCTCGTCCCAGCCGGTGTCGGCCCAGCAGTCGCCGGACAGCTCCAGCCACAGGATGCCGCCGGAGGTGCTGCAAAGGCTGGGCACATAGCTGCTGTCCGCTTTGATGTGGATGCAGTGGTACAGCTCGCCGTTCCAGCAGAACCGCCCGTAGGCGCCCTCCTCGCTGGCTCTGCCGTCAGTCAGCTCCGGGACGGTATAGCCCTCTCCGCCGGAGGCGGCCAGCTGGCCGTACTCTCCGTTGTGCCACAGGGGCAGGTAGTCCGGCGCGCCGTGGGATGCCCCGGCGGCCAGCGGCAGCTTGCTGTCGGTGGGAGCGATGACCTCCAGCTCTGCGTAGTCGTAGTACAGGGCGCAGACCGCCGGCACGGCGGCAGGGCCCTCTCCGCGGTCAGGCTCCGTCTGCTGGGACGGTGCCGGCGTATTCGCATTGGTATCGCCGCAGGCGCACAGCAGCGCCAGCAGCAGGGAAAGAAGCAGGCAGGATATGCGTTTCATGTCCGTTCCTCCTTAATGATGCAAAAACCGTTTGATGCTGCCATTATACACGCAATGGCGGCGGCGTGCAACGTCAGCGGGGATAAAAAATACCGACCACCCTGACGGGTAATCGGTATTTTTGGTGGGGGATGGTGGATTCGAACCACCGAAGGCGTTGCCAGCAGATTTACAGTCTGTCCCCTTTGGCCACTCGGGAAATCCCCCATATGAACTTGGAGCTGGTGGACGGATTCGAACCCCCGACCTGCTGATTACAAATCAGCTGCTCTACCAGCTGAGCTACACCAGCATCTCCATCAGCGTGGCTTATTTTAACAGATGATTCCGGATTTGTCAACAGAAAAGTTTGGAACGTCCCATATTTTTACGCAGAAAAAAGGAGAGTGATCGCGCATGAAGCTTGTCGAACTGTCACCGCTGTATGAGGACAGCGCCCGGCGCATCCAGACGCGGATGGAGGAGCTGCGTCTCCGCCTCCGCACCACCGACGACCCGGACAGCGCCCGCCGCCTGCGCCGCCGCCTGACGGAGCTGCAGCCCATGCTGCGCCAATGCCGCCAGCTGGCGCAGCTGACCGCACATTATTACGATAGGAGTGATCGACGTCATGATGCATCCCGCCTTTGATCCCATGGACATCGCCGGCCTGCACCTCTGGCTGCAGGAGGAGTCCGACGACAACGGCCGCCGCCGGCAGCGGCTGCTGCACAACCTGACGAAAGCCGTGGCGGAGGAATTAACGCCCCGCCAGCGGGAAATGCTGCACCTGTACTATTATGAGCAGCTGAACATGGTGCAGATCGCGGCCCGGCTGGGTGTCAACAAGTCCACCGTATCCCGCACCCTGTGCCGCGCCCGCCGCCGTTTGCACCACATCCTGCAATACAGCTTCTGAAAATCAAAAATACCTCTTGACTTTGCAGGTCTGCATGCATATAATGCCAGTTGTTCCCACGAGAGGAGGGAGGACACCTTGTCCGTTTACAATAGACTGCTCCATGAAAAAGGCCTTCGGCTGCTGGGCGGCATTCTGGGCGCGGCGCTGATGGCCTCGGCCATCAACCTGTTCATCGTGCCCCAGGGCTTCTACGCCGGCGGCGCCTACGGTCTGTGTCAGGTCATCCGCACCCTGCTGGTGACCCGGGCGGGACTGTCACTGCCCTTCGACCTGGCGGGCCTTCTGTACCTGCTGGTGAACCTGCCCATGTTCTATCTGGCGTATCGGGGGCTGGGGCGGACGTTTTTCATCAAGGCCACCATCGTTACCGTGTGCAACTCCGTTTTCTCGGCGCTGATCCCCTCCCCGGCCACGCCCATCATCGAGGACGCGCTGACCAGCTGCCTCATCGGCGGCATCGGCGTGGGCTTCGCCGCCGGACTGGTGCTCAGCTGCGGCTGCTCCACCGGCGGACTGGACATTCTGGGCCTGTATCTCAGCAAGAAGAACCCCAAGTTCACCGTGGGCCGCTTCTGCATCTGCTTCAACGTGTGCCTGTACACGCTGTGCCTCATCCTGTTCAACGCCACCACGGCCATCTACTCCGCCATCTACAACATCCTGAACAACCTGTTCCTGGACCGTCTGCACCAGCAGAACGTCAACGTGGAGATGCTGATCTTCACCAAGAAGAACGACCCGGAGCTGCCCCGTTTCATCATGGACAAGCTGGACCGCGGCGTGACCTACTGGACGGCTCACGGCGCCTATACCGGCGACGAGGTGCAGGTGCTGTGCGTGTGCCTGTCCAAGTACGAGGTGGGCACGCTGCAGCAGGTGATGCACGAGATCGACCCCAAGGCGTTCTTCATCGTGCAGGAGGGCATCCGCACCGGCGGCAACTACCGCCGCCACCTGAACTGACGCATATAATAATGAATACCCGCCCACCGGGCGGGTATTCATATTATATGTATTATATGGCAGTATCCTGCCAGCGAGGCAGCCTGCCGGCAAAGCGCACATAAAAGCAGCATCCCCGGCCGGGGATGCTGCTTTTTGATCCGTTATTCAGCCAGAAGGCTCTGGAGCGCGGGAACAGGCTTGACGTTATAGAGCAGAACGCCTGAAACATTCACGCCGTCCGGGCTTTTGGGCGGGCAGAGGGCGTCCAGCATAAAGTTGCCGTCCCTGCGGCCCGCAAGCTCCCCCATCAGAAGATGCACGCACCCGTTTTTCGCGTCCACGGAGGAGGCCTTCAGAGCGCTGCGCGGCAGGACGGCGGTCCGGATCTCGTTGTAGACGACGATGACCCGCTGCTCCGTCAAAAAATATTTGCAGTTTTTGGAAATGCTGTGCCAGTCCATAATAGGCTGGCAGGCGATATACGCAAGCACCAAAAAGAAGAAAGCCACAACGGCGAGCTTCACGTCTGCGGCGAAATAATGGCACAGCAAAACGTAGACCCCCGCCAATACAGCAAATGTTGCTATGCAGGCAAAGATCCGCGAGAGCAGCTTGCGCTTACTTATGGAATCCTCCAGGGAGAACGGCTCAGGCCATCCGCTCCACAGGACCGTTTCGTTTTCCAACAGCATCTGAGACACACATTCGGGGATATCCTGGACAACTTTGCCAACGTCAGCAATGCCGAGCTGTTCCTGCAGGCGGCGACGGCGGGCATGGAGGACGTCTCCTCCTTCAACATCCCCGCCATTGACCTGACAGAGCCCAGAAACTCCGTGACCACCGGCGGCATCTGGGGCCTGGTGCTGATCGTGGTGATCCCGGTGGGGCTTTTGGCCTGCGGCTTTGTCCGATGGCTGCGCCGCCGGAAAATGTAACGGGACAGGTAGGGTATGGTAACGAATTATCTTATCGTAGCGGGCAGCATCGTGACGCTGTTCCTGATGATGCTGGTGGGTTTTTTCCTGAAAAGATCCGGAAAGCTCGGCGACGAAACGCTGTCACAGATCACATACCTGCTGCTGTTCATCGTCACGCCCTGTGTGGAGATACAGGCGTTCCAGATCGAGCGCACGGCGGAAAACGCCCGCTACATGCTGTATGTGACGGCGGTCATACTGGGGCTGTTCACGCTGTATGCACTGATCACGCGGCCCCTGTGCCGGAAGCAGCCGCCGGAGAGGCGGTCAGTCTCACTGTACGGCGTGCAGTTCAGCAATCTGACATTCATGGGGATCCCCCTGATCTCCTCCGTGCTGGGACAGGATGCGGTGGTGTACTGCATCCTCTGCGCGGCGGTCTTTCAGCTGTTCTGCTGGACCTACGGCGTCAAGCTGATGGGACAGCAGATGTCCCTGCGAAAGGCGGTTCTGAACCCCGGCGTGATGGGGATGCTGGCGGCGGTTGCGCTGTTTGCGTTCAATGTCAGCCTGCCCTCCCCGGTGATGGCCGCGGTGAGCAGCATGAGCGCGCTGAATACGCCGCTGGCCATGGTGGTCATCGGCGCGCAGATGGCGGCGTCGGACCTGAAGAAAGCGGTGAAGGAGCCTTCCCTGTACCTGCTCTCGGCGGTCAAGCTGCTGGCGCTGCCGGCGGTCACCATCCTGCTGCTGCGTGTGCTGCCCCTTACGCTGGACAGGCAGACGTGCCTGAGCCTGTCCATTCTGGCGGGGTGCCCTGTTGCGGGTATCACCAGCATGTTCGCGCAGATGTACGGGCGGGATACGGGCTATGCGGCCCACCTTGTAACGCTGTCGACACTGCTGAGCCTGCTGACGCTCCCGGTGATCGCGTCTCTGGCGCAGATGGTATGGCACTGAGCACGCTCCCGTCTGGGGACAGAACTCCCGGAAATGACAGCTGCCATGCGGCTTTCGCCGCATGGCAGCTGTATCTGTTGCCCGCGCCCTCCGCATACCGCAAGGAAGGGGGAGTGTGAGGGGGAAACCTTTGCGGGTTTCCCCGCTCGCGTTCAGTCATCCGCCCGCAGGCGACCACTTTTGCGCAGCAAAAGTGCCGCTCCAAAAAAGAAGAGACACACATTCGTGTGTCTCTTCTTTTTTGGAGCGGGCGACGAGGCTCGAACTCGCTACCTCGACCTTGGCAAGGTCGCGCTCTACCAGATGAGCTACGCCCGCAAACGCAAGGTTGATTATAGCGCATGAACGCCAGTTTGTCAACCCTGCAATTTCACTTTTTCGTTCTCAGCCGCCCAGCAGGATCTCCACCAGCCCCACGTTGTCCCGGCTGGGATAGAACGTCACCGTCCACCCCTGCCCGCCGGAGGCCGTCTCCACGCCGCGCACCAGCCGCTCCACATCGGCGGCCGTCCCGTCGGTGCTGCTGAACTGCACCACCAGCTCCGTCAGCCCCTGTGCCGCCGCATCGGCCAGCAGGTCCCGCAGGGCGGAGATGTTGGTGGCATGCACGATGCCCGTGAGCTGCTGCTCCGTGCGGCGATAGCCGATGGTCACCACGATCTCGCTGTAATTCCGGGCGCTGTCGTCCACCGTATACTGCAAATACTCCACGGCGTAGGAGCCCACCGGCGTGTCGTGCTCCACCTCCTGACAGGCCTCGCTGGCGGCCTCGGCGGCGTCCAGCCCCTCCTGGGAGCAGTAGAGCCGGATGGTGCCCTCCTCCGTGTGATTGCCCACCAGGATCAGGATGTCGTTGACCAGATCCTGATAGGTGTCGGCCTGCAGCACGTCGCGGCCGCTGCCCTCGTAATACGAGGAACTGTGGTCCTTCACCTCGTACCACTGCCGCTCCAGAAAGCTGCCGCAGCCGGTGAGGCACAGCAGTGCGCACAGCAGCAGCGGCAGCACACGTTTCTTCATGGCACGTCCTCCTTTGCCGATCATTACAGCAGCTCCAGCTGCTTCTCCTCGCTGTCCTCCGGCCGCAGCAGGGCGCCGGCGGCGGGGATGGTGCGGGTGCGGTAGCGGGCCTGGTTGGTGATGCCGGTGTCGGCCACATCCGCCAGCCGCTCCAGCCGGTACTTGGGCTTGATGTTCATGACCTGTACGCCCTGGGTGCCCCTGGTGGTCTTGGGAGCCAGCAGCGCCGTATGGACCAGCAGGGCCCGCGGCTCGTTGGTCAGCAGCGCCAGCTCCCGGTCCTCCGCCAGCGGCAGGATCTGCACCAGCGGGAACTTCTCGCAGTAGGCGCCGGTGAGCTTGCGCCGGTTGGATGTGGTGGCGTAGGCGCTCAGCGCCACGCGGGCCACCCGTCCGTTCTCAAAGGCGAACAGCAGACTGCCGCTGTAATCGCCGGGCAGGCACAGGAAGATCACATTCTCCCCGGCGTCCATGCCCAGCTTGGCGGGCAGATAGTCGCCCAACAGGGAGGCCTTCGTCTCACCGAACTCGCTGGCGCGTGTCTTATAGACCTGCTGCTTGTCGGTGAAGAACATCAGCTCCGTGTTGTTGGTGGCCTCGAAGTACTGGCTGGGGCCGTCGCCCTCCTTGTACTTCTGCTCGCCGGACATCCGCAGGGACTGGGGCGTGATCTTCTTGAAATACCCCTCGCGGGACAGGAACAGGTGGACGGGATAGTCCTCCGGCGCATCCTCCTCCGGCTCCTCCTCGATCTCGTGGCTGTACACGATCTCGGTACGACGGGGTACGGCGTATTTCTTCCGCACCTCCGTCAGCTCGTCCACGATGATGCGGCGGATGCGGCTGGGCTTGGCCAGCGTGTCCTCCAGATCGTCGATCTCGTCGGCCAGCGCTGCCGTCTCCTGCACCCGCTTGAGGATGTACTCCTTGTTGATGTTCCGCAGCTTGATCTCCGCCACGTACTCCGCCTGCACCTGGTCGATGCCGAAGCCGATCATCAGGTTGGGGATGACCTCGGCCTCCTCCTCCGTCTCCCGGATGATCCGGATGGCCTTGTCGATGTCCAGCAGGATGCGCTTCAGACCCTGCAGCAGGTGGAGCTTTTCCTTCTTCCTGTTGAGGATGTAGTACACCCGGCGCTTGACGCAGTCGGTGCGCCATGCCGTCCACTCCGTCAGGATATCCCCCACCCCCATAACACGGGGCATGCCAGCGATGAGGATGTTGAAGTTGCAGCTCACTGTGTCCTGCAGCGGCGTCAGGCGGAACAGCTTGGCCATCAGCTTGTCCGGCTCCACGCCGCGCTTCAGGTCGATGGCCAGCTTCAGACCGCTGAGATCCGTCTCGTCCCGCATGTCGCTGATCTCCTTGATCTTGCCGGCCTTCACCAGCTCCGCCACCTTGTCCAGAATGGCCTCGATGGTGGTGGAATAGGGGATCTCATAGACCTCGATGACGTTTTCCTTCCTGTCGTAGCGCCATCTGGCCCGGACCTTCAGGCCGCCCCGCCCCGTGGCGTAAATGCTCCGCAGGTCGTCGCCGTCGCAGATGATCTGCCCGCCGGTGGGAAAGTCCGGTGCCAGCAGCGTGGAGGCGATGTCGTGGTCGGGATTTTTCAGGCAGGCGATGGCGGTGTCGCACACCTCGCCCAGATTGAAGCCGCAGATCTGGCTGGCCATGCCCACGGCGATGCCCTGGTTGGCGGACACCAGCACATTGGGATAGGTGGTGGGCAGCAGCGTCGGCTCCTTCATGGTGTTGTCGTAGTTGTCCGCGAAGTCCACGGCGTCACAGTCCAGATCCCGGAACAGCTCGGCGCAGATGGGCGCCAGCTTCGCCTCGGTGTAGCGGCTGGCGGCGTAGGCCATATCCCGTGAGTACACCTTGCCGAAGTTGCCCTTGCTGTCCACAAAGGGGTGCAGCAGGGACTCGTTGCCCTTGGCCAGACGCACCATCGTCTCATAGATGGCCTGGTCGCCGTGGGGATTCAGGCGCATGGTCTGGCCCACGATGTTGGCGGACTTGGTGCGGCTGCCGGTGAGCAGCCCCATCTTGTACATGGTGTACAGCAGCTTGCGGTGGGAGGGCTTGAAGCCGTCGATCTCCGGAATGGCCCGGGAGACGATGACGCTCATGGCGTAGGGCATATAGTTCTCGTCCAGCGTGCGGGTGATGGGCTGCTCCACCACCGCGCCCCGCAGGCCCATCACATTGGGGTCGGCGGGACGGTGGACGGTCTTTTCTTCTGTTTTCTTCTTTGCCATTGGGGTTCCTTTCTCAGCTGACGTCGATCATGTCCAGATAGCGGCAGCCGTTCTCCGCGATATAGTCCTTGCGGCCCGCCAGATTGTCGCCCAGCAGCAGGTCAAAGACCCGCGCCGTCTCCTCGGCCTCCTCCGGCAGCACGCGGATGAGCCGCCGTGTCTCGGGATTCATGGTGGTGAGCCACATCATCTCCGGGTCGTTCTCGCCCAGTCCCTTGGACCGCTGGATATTCACCCGTTTGCCCGCCAGCTCCTTGAGGATGTCGGCCTTCTCCCGCTCGGAGTAGGCGAACCACGTCTTTTCACCGCCCTTTTCCCGGCAGGTGATCTCGAACAGCGGCGTCTCCGCGATGTAGACGTAGCCCTCCCGGATCAGGGTGGGGCACAGGCGGTACAACATGGTCAAAATCAGCGTCCGGATCTGGAAGCCGTCCACATCGCCATCGGTGCAGATGACCACCTTGCTCCACCGCAGGTTGGCCAGATCGAACTGGTTCAGGTCCTTCACGGCCTTGCCGTGGACCTCCACGCCGCAGCCCAGCACCTTCATCAGGTCGGTGATGACATCGCTTTTGAAGATGCGGGGATAGTCGGCCTTCAGGCAGTTCAGTATCTTGCCCCGCACGGGCATCAGGCCCTGGAACTCCGCGTCCCGGCTCTGCTTGCAGGCGCCCAGTGCGGAGTCGCCCTCCACGATGTAGATCTCCCGGCGCTCCACGTCCTTGGTGCGGCAGTCCACAAACTTCTGGACGCGGTTGGCGATGTCGATCTTCTCCGTCAGCTTCTTTTTCTGGTTGATGCGGGCACGCTCCGCCGTCTCGCGGCTGCGCTTGTTGATGAGCACCTGCGCCGCGATCTTCTCCGCCGCCTCCTTGTTCTCGATGAAGTAGATCTCCATCCGGCTGCGGAGGAACTCCGTCATGGCCTCCTGGATGAACTTATTGGTGATGGCCTTTTTCGTCTGGTTCTCGTAGCTGGTCTGGGTGGAAAAGTTGTTGCTCACCAGGATCAGGCAGTCCTGCACGTCGGGAAACGTGATCTTCGACTCCCCCTTGGTGTACTTGTTGTTGTCCCGCAGGTACTTGTCGATGGCGGACACCATGGCCGAGCGCGTGGCCTTCTCCGGGCTGCCGCCGTGCTCCAGAAAGCTGGAGTTGTGGTAGTGCTCGCACACCGCCACCCGGTTGGAAAAGCACAGCGCCACGCTGAGCTTTACCTTGTACTCCGGCTTGTCCTCCCGATCGCGGCCCCGGCGCTCCGCCTCCCAGAACACCGGCTCCGTCAGGGCGTCGTCCCCCGCCAGCTCCCGGATGTAGTCGGCGATGCCGTTCTCATACAGGAACTCCTGGGTGTCGAACTTCCCGGGCGACACCTCGTTCCGCAGACGGAACGTGACCCCGGCGTTCACCACGGCCTGCCGCTTCATCACGTCCTGATAGTAGTCCAGCGGCACGGCGATGTCGGTGAACACCTCCAGATCCGGCAGCCACCGGATGGTGGTGCCGGTCCGCTTCTTGTTGGTGACCAGCTCCGTGCTCTCCAGCTTTCCCACGATCTGGCCCCGCTCGAAGTGGAGCCGGTACTCTTTGCCCTCGCGCCACACCGTCACGTCCATATAGCGGGAGGCGTACTGGGTGGCGCAGGAGCCAAGGCCGTTCAGGCCCAGGGAAAACTCGTAGTTCTCGCTGTTCTCGTTGTCGTACTTGCCGCCGGCGTACAGCTCGCAGAACACCAGCTCCCAGTTGTAGCGGCCCTCCTTCTCGTTCCAGTCCACCGGGCAGCCCCGGCCCATGTCCTCCACCTGCACGGACTGGTCCAGAAAGCGGGTGACGGTGATGAGCCGTCCGTGCCCGCCCCGGGCCTCGTCGATGGCGTTGGACAGGATCTCAAATACCGCGTGCTCGCAGCCCTCCAGCCCGTCGGAGCCAAAAATAACACCGGGCCGTTTCCGGACCCGATCCGCGCCCTTGAGACTGGAGATGCTCTCGTTGTCGTATACGTTTTTCTTCGCCATATCATTCCTCCGGCATGCACCGAGCCATTCGTTTTTCAGTATTTTACCGTATTTTCCCCGCCAATGCAAGCATTGCCGGACAACCGGCGCGTCCCTTCGCCAAAAAAAGTGCGGGCATCAAAAAAGTTTACAGGTTTACACAAAAAATAACGGACATGCAACTGGCAAAAAGCCCGCCGCAAAAGGTTTTGCACAGTTTCCACCGAGTTTTCCACATACGTTATGTAAATACGTTTTTGCCAAAAAAGTGCGCATGACCGGGAGATTTACCATAATAAGCCGCAAAACACCGATTTTCCGGTTTTGCACGCCAATGGACAAGGTTTCCCCTGTTTTCCACACTTTCACGCACTTTTCACACCCGCCCGCTTTGCCCCGCGACACTGCCGCGGTACAGCGGCTGGAAATGCCCCGCGCAAGCGAAAGGACCGCCCGCGGGCGGTCCTTTCGGAAAAACAGCAGAATTGCGCTTACTTGATGGGTTCGCCGGCGGCTTCCTTGGCGGCGATCTCCTTCATGGCGTCCTTGTGGCTCAGGTTCACGCGGCCCTTCTCGTCGATCTCGGTAACCTTGACCCACATCATGTCGCCGATCTTGCAGGCGTCCTCCACCTTCTCGATGCGGTGGTCAGCCAGCTTGGAGATGTGCACCAGACCGTCCTTGCCGGGCGCCAGCTCCACGAAGGCGCCGAAGGTCATCAGGCGCACCACGCGGCCGTAGTACAGCTGGCCCACCTCGGGCACGAACACGATGTCGTCGATGCACTTCTTGGCGATGGCGCAGCTCTCCGCGTCGGGGGAGGCGATGTGGATGGTGCCGTCGTCGTCGATGTCGATCTTGGCGCCGGACTCGGCCACGATCTTCTGGATGACGGAGCCGCCCTTGCCGATAACGTCGCGGATCTTGTCGGGGTCGATGTGCATGGTCAGCATCTTGGGCGCGTACTTGCTCACCTCAGCGCGGGGCTGGGCGATGCAGGGCAGCATCACCTGGTCCAGGATCTGCACGCGGGCGTCGTAGGTGATGTCCAGCGCGTTCTTGATGATCTCCATGGTCAGACCGTCGTTCTTCAGGTCCATCTGGATGGCGGTGATGCCCTTCTTGGTGCCGGCCACCTTGAAGTCCATCTCACCGTGGAAGTCCTCCACGCCCTGGATGTCGATAAAGGTGGTGAAGCTGCCGTCGTCGTCCTGGATCAGACCGCAGGAGATGCCGGCCACAGGAGCCTTGATGGGCACGCCGGCGTCCATCAGTGCCAGCGTGGAGCCGCAGATGGAGCCCTGGGACGTGGAGCCGTTGGAGGATACCACCTCGGACACCACGCGGATGGCGTAGGGGAACTCCTCCACCGGCGGGATGACGGGCAGCAGAGCGCGCTCCGCCAGAGCGCCGTGGCCGATCTCGCGGCGGCCGGGGCTGCGGGCAGGCTTGGCCTCACCCACGGAGTAGCCGGGGAAGTTGTAGTGGTGCATATAGCGCTTCTCCGTCTCCTCCCAGATGGTATCCAGCTTCTGGTTGGCAGACAGGGTGTCCAGCGTGGCCACGCTCAGCACCTGGGTCTGGCCGCGGGTGAACAGGCCGGAGCCGTGGACGCGGGGCA
>OJQF01000678.1_pt1 | contig 16466 bp, 19 predicted proteins | sample 1598681 | NCBI WGS metagenome assembly OJQF01 (sample SAMN03922506, study PRJEB24848) | human gut metagenome | isolation source: stool sample | host: Homo sapiens | place: Germany | collected 2011-11 | reverse complement strand
GAGATCGACACCTGCGGGTGCTTCCGTGCTTTCTTTCAGAATTGCGGTAGATCGCAGATTTCAGACAAAGGGAGAAGACAGAAAATCCGATTTCTTCAATGTTGTCGCATGGCGTAACGAGGCAGAATTCATTTCAAGATATTTTGCAAAAGGACGCATGATACTTATCGAGGGTGAGCTTCAGAACAGATCTTACCAGGATAAGAACGGCAATACAGCTTACATTACCGAGATTATCGTTGACCGTTCCACGTTCACAGGCGAAAAGGCAAACAACACACAGGGTACATCCTCTGCTTATCAGAGCTACCCCGGCAATGCCGCTAAAAACGCTACTCCCGAACATCCTGCACAGACTTCAAACACAGCGCCCACAGTGTCGCAGGGTAACAATTCGGATTTCACCGTAGAATCCGGTGACGATGACGATTACCCGTTCTGATCAAAATAAGGAGGATAAAACAATGTCTGAAAGAGAAAAGAACGAAAAGTCAACAGTTCGTCCTATGAAGCGTACAAGAAAAAAAGTTTGCGCATTCTGTGCCGACAGAGCTGAATTCATTGACTATAAGGATGTAGCTAAGCTCAGAAAGTGCATGACAGAGCGTTACAAGATTCTGCCCCGCAGAGTAACAGGCTGCTGCGCATACCATCAGAGAGAGCTTACAACAGCTATCAAGAAGGCAAGACAGGTAGCTCTTATTCCTTACGTTTCTGACTAAGTTATAAACAGCTTTATAAAAAATCGATGCTTAAACCGCATCGATTTTTTTATTTTTATCTATTGATTATTTCCTTAAAATGCTGTATAATAATACAGTATGATTGTGAGGTGTGTGTTTTGGCACAGAAAAAAGGAAAAAATAAATTCGGAATAACACCGTCTATGATATTTCTGAATCTTTTACTGGTTCTTATCATCTGCACAGTGTGTTTCTTTACCTATAATATTATAAACGGCGAGGATAATACTTCATCCGAACCGCCGTTCACAGCGGTGACATCCGCACCGCCCGAAACTTCCGCTCCCGCTACTACAGCAGGCAGTACGGAAAAGCCCGACAGCAACTCATCCGTTGCCACATCGGATAATGAGCCGACACTTGACTTTGATAAGGACTATTTCTCCTCATCGCTGTTCATAGGCGACAGTATCTCCACAGGCCTTAGCCTTTACGGCTTCCTCGATCAGCAAAACGTATTCGCTCAGCAGGGTCTTGCACCCTCTACTGCGCTTGACGCTGACATTGACGGAGTGACGCTTTCGGATAAGATTGCTTCATTCAAGCCCAAAAAGATATTCGTAATGCTCGGCACAAACAGCGTCGGCTACGCCGATAATGAAACGCTTGCAGGCAATATGAAGGAGCTTGTGGAAAAGATTTCGGCTCTTACAAAGGCTAAGATTTACGTTGTATCCATCCCGCCCGTAACACAGGAAGCGGAGAAGTCGGACGAGAATGCGCTTACCCTTAAGGACATCACCGATTATAATACCAAGCTCAAAAATGCAATTTCAGACACTTCGGCAACATTCATCGACCTTAACAGCATCCTTTCAGACAAGGACGGATATTTCAATGCCGATTATGCCGAAATGGACGGAATTCACTTTATGGGAAAAACCTACGAGGTAATGCTCAGCTACCTGCAGAAGCATTCTTCGTAAATATCAAAAGGGGCAATATATTAGAATGAAACATATAGCTGATTGTAAAACAATAGCAATATCGTTAATCTGTATATTATCAATAGTTCTTTGCAGCTGTTCGGACGTAACAGTGTCGCAGGATAGTTCGTTGTCAAAAAATGACACAACAACCCATGTAAAAACATCGTTAACCGACACAAAAACATCAACTGTAGCGACAACCGTTAAAATCGTAACTACATCGGCTACTACAGCCGTTACAACGACCGAAACGACACTGCCTGAAACTACAGCTGTAGCAACAGAGCCAAAACCTACTCCGACCGATCCGCCAAAAACCTCTGAAACCGCTCCACAAGCCAAACCGACAGCGTCAACAGACTTCGATACCTCATTTTTTGACGATGCGCTGTTCATAGGCGACAGCATTACTACCGGTCTTTACCTTTACGGTTATCTTGACGAGTCCATTGTCTACGCAAAGCTTGGGCTTGCCCCCTCAACCGCATTGGAAAGCGAAATAGACGGTGTAACCATAAACAGTAAAATAAAAGCAAATAATCCCAAAAAGATATATATTATGCTCGGCACGAACAGCGTTGGCTATTCCGACGGCAATTACCTTGCAAATTGTATGGGCGAACTTGTACAACATATTTCACAAATCACAAAAGCGAAGGTATACGTTCTGTCTATCCCGCCGATAACATATTATGCCGAGGCAGACAATGACAACGCACTTACAACATCTGCGATAAACGAGTATAATGCCGCATTAAAAAGCGTAATTAAAGGCACAAAAGCGAAATTTCTTGACTTTCATTCTGTGCTGACCGCTCCCGACGGATATTATTACGAGGAATATCACGAGATGGACGGAATTCACTTTATGGGTTCAACGTATCAGGTTATGCTAAGTTTCCTTGAGAAACATTCTTAATATAAAATGTGCATAAAAGAAAGGAATTATGAACAATGAAAAACAGTATCACAAAGAGAATAATGGCAGGAATTGTCTGCGCTATGGTCGCAGTTTCAATATGCGGATGCTCCGAAAAACCCGCTCAGTCATCGGCATCGGAAAGCTCCGTCACATCCGATGCAGGCTCGGTTTCCGAGAGCGTTTCCGAGGCTTCTGACAGCAGTACGGCGACCGGTACCGCCGCCGAAATCACAGCTAAGATACAGGAAGATGTCAAGTTTCCCGGTATGGCTGAAATAGGCGCAGACCGCATGGCAGGCTACTATGACGTTGCCGCCGATAAGATAGACAGCTACAGTGCCTATATCTGCGGCTCGGGCGCTTATCCCGATGAGATAGCGGTTTTCAAGATGAAGTCCGCCGACGATGTAAATGCCGTAAAATCTGTTCTCGAAAAGCGTGTAGAGAGCCTTAGCACCGCATTCAAGGACTATACGCCCGATGAAATGTACAAGATAGACGGCAACAACGTAGTTACAAGCGGTAACTATGTAGCGCTTATCATCTGTGCCGACAACGCAAAGGCTATCGAAGATTTCAAGTCAATGGCTAAGTAAATCAGTAAAATGAAAGGAGAACCGTATGGCTATAGAGTGTCTTGTTATAACGTTTATACTTGGGGCTATAGTGTTCTCGTTCGCCAGAGCCGACAGAATCCGCTGGGTCATAGCGACCGTTCCGCTTGGGATACTGCCGCTTGCCAACTGCGTGTCCTGCTTTGTCTGTACTGCGTTTTTGGGGTGCGAACTGCCTAAGAATATCGCTGCGGTGATACTTCTTCTTGCGGTGATGGCATCGTGCGTGTGGATAGGCATAGCGTCGGGTTTTCTGCGTACAAACCGTATGCGGATACCTTATATATGCGCTGGCATCGGCTTCAATGTGGTTCTTGGGCTTATTCTACTGAATTTCTATATCGGATTGTTATAATCCGGCTATGAAACGGAGATTCACAGCTATAAACAAATACCGCACCGCCGTAAATTTCTACGGCGGTATTTTTATATTTACGTTATATCCGCATCCGTCAATCGTCAATAGACAAATTGTATAAAAATGAACCCGGATTTTTAGTTACTTATTCCTAAAAGACATATTGACAAATCGGAGATAACACTATATAATATTAAATGTATTTCGCTCACCACTACATATTGTGGTTTTACGATTAAAGCTTAAACGAGAGGGAGAAATTAATGCTGACTAAAATTCAAAAGAGGGACGGACGTACAGTACCGTTCAACATTGAAAAGATAGCCGATGCTATATATAAGGCGGCGAGAGCTGTCGGTGGCAACGATTATCAGGAAGCCGGTGAAATGGCTGAAAAGGTTTGCGATTATCTTGAGGCAAACGTAAATAAGACAGGGGAGCTTCCCACTGTAGAAGAGGTTCAGGACGCTGTAGAAAAGGTGCTTGTTGAAAGCGGCCACGCAAAGACCGCCAAGGCATATATCCTTTACAGAGCCGACAGAACAAGGGTAAGAGAAATGAACACCAGCCTTATGAAGATCTATGAGGATCTTACATTCAAGGCTGCAAGAGATTGCGATATTAAGCGTGAAAACGCCAACATTGACGGAGATACCGCAATGGGCACAATGCTCAAATACGGCTCTGAGGGTGCAAAGCAGTTCAACGAGATGTATGTTCTTGCTCCCGAGCATTCAAAGGCGCACAGGGACGGCGATATTCATATCCACGACCTTGACTTTTTAACGCTTACCACGACCTGCTGTCAGATTGACCTTATCAAGCTGTTCAAGAACGGCTTCTCGACAGGTCACGGCTTCCTCAGAGAGCCTAACGAGATCAGCAGCTATTCTGCGCTTGCCTGCATTGCTATCCAGTCAAACCAGAACGATCAGCACGGCGGACAGTCTATCCCCAACTTTGACTATTCTATGGCTGACGGCGTAAGAAAGACATATAAGCACCGCTATGCTCAGAATATCGTAAGAGGACTTGAGCTTATAGGCGGCATTGATGACCTTGCAACAGCGGAAGCCGATGTAAAGGCATATACAAAGAAGCTCGAAGAAGAAAAGCAACTTTGTCCTGTTCTCGCTAACGATAACGGCTATCAGGACGCAGAGCGTGAATGCCTCAGGGAGATTTGCCCCGATATCAGCGATGAAATAATCGACAAGATACAGAAATTTGCACTGAAGCAGGCTGAAGTGGAAACCGACAGAGCCACATATCAGGCTATGGAGGCACTTGTACACAACCTCAACACAATGAACAGCCGTGCAGGCGCACAGATACCGTTCTCATCCATAAACTACGGTACAGACACCTCTCCCGAAGGCAGAATGGTAATAAAGAACGTTCTGCTTGCTACCGAGGCAGGTCTTGGCAACGGCGAAACACCCATATTCCCGATACATATCTTCAAGGTAAAGGACGGTCTTAACTATAACGAGGGCGATCCCAACTACGATCTGTTCAAGCTGGCTTGCAGAGTATCGGCTAAAAGACTGTTCCCGAACTTCTCGTTTATCGACGCTCCCTATAACCTTCAGTATTACAAGCCCGGCGACTATAATACGGAAATCGCATATATGGGATGCCGTACCCGTGTAATAGGCAATGTTTACGATCCCACAAGAGAAATAGTAACAGGACGAGGAAACCTTTCGTTCACATCTATAAATCTGCCCAGACTCGGCATACTTGCAGGCGGAGATATTGTAAAGTTCTTTGAGATGCTCGAGGACAGAATGAATCTTGTCGTAGATCAGCTTCTCTACAGATTCAAGATACAGTCGCAAAAGAAAGTAAAGAACTATCCGTTCCTTATGGGACAGGGAATATGGATCGACTCAGAAAAGCTCAACCCCAACGATACTATCGGAGAGGTATTAAAGCACGGTACGCTTTCTGTAGGCTTTATAGGTCTTGCTGAATGCCTCAAGGCGCTTATCGGCGTTCATCACGGCGAAAGCAAGGAGGCTCAGGAGCTTGGTCTGCGTATTATAGGCAGAATGAGAGCAAGAATGGACGAAGAAAGCAAGAAGACCGGTCTTAACTTCTCGCTCCTCGCAACACCCGCAGAAGGTCTTTCGGGAAGATTTGTAAAGATCGACCGCAAGAAGTTCGGCAAAATCGAGGGCGTAACAGACAGAGAATACTACACGAACTCATTCCATATACCTGTTTACTTCCCCATCAACGCATTCAGAAAAATCAAGCTGGAAGCGCCTTATCACGCACTCACAAACGCAGGTCATATCAGCTATGTAGAGCTTGACGGCGACCCGCTTCAGAACCTTGAGGCATTTGAGCAGATTATCAGATGCATGAAGGAATCGGGTATCGGCTACGGCTCGATAAACCACCCCGTAGACAGAGATCCCTGTTGCGGATATACGGGTATAATCGGTGACGTATGCCCCAAGTGCGGAAGAAGCGATCACGGCGACAACACAAGATTTGAGCGTATCCGCCGTATAACAGGCTATCTTGTAGGCACTGTTGACCGATTCAACAACGGCAAGAGAGCTGAAGAAAGAGATAGAGTAAAGCACAGCGTTTCTGCCGATGACGCAGAAATCTGACGATTTATAAAGACTGCGAAAGAATCCGGCACATCCTGCCGGATTTTTTGCGTTCAGGGCTTGAAATCGGCGGCGGTTTAGTATATACTATCCATAAGCCGAGCCGTAAGGATTGTGTGAAAGCAAAAACAGAAAAGAGGTATTTCTATGGGCGAATATGGCAAAAGAGCCGAGCAACTGTTTATGGAAGGGTATAACTGCTCACAGGCGGTATTGCTCAGCTATTCGGATATAACCGGGCTTGACGATAAGACGGCGGCTATGCTTGCATCGGGCTTCGGCGGTGGTATGGGACGTATGCGTGAGGTATGCGGCGCTGTAAGCGGAATGTTCATCGTACTGGGCATAGTGGCAGGCTACAGCGATCCTTCGGACGCACAGGGCAAGAAATCCACCTATGCCGCAATACAGGAGCTTGCTTCACGCTTCAGAAAAGAAAACGGCAGTATAATCTGCAAGGAGCTTCTCGGACTGTCAAAGCCAGAAGGCACATATATACCCGCAGAAAGAACGAATGAGTATTATAAAAAACGGCCTTGTCCGAAAATCGTCTGTATGGCGGCTGATATACTTGAAGAATATCTTGATGAACACGGTTATCTGACCGGGAAAGGAATCTGACATGATCGCACTTATTACGGGCGCAAGCTCGGGAATCGGAAAAGAAATGGCGAAAAACCTTGCTACAAGAGGTGTAAATCTTATACTTGTCGCAAGAAGAACAGAGCGTCTGCTGGCACTCAAGGAAGAAATCGTATACAACTGTCCCGAAATAAAGGTCAAGACAATTACAGCCGACCTTTCGAAAGAGGAGCAGTGCTTCGAGCTTTACGACAGGGTAAAGGATTATAAAATTGATTTTCTCTTTAACAATGCGGGATTCGGACTGTACGGTCCGTTCCTTGAAACAGATCTTAAAGACGAACTTTCGATGATAAACGTCAATATAAAGGCTGTTCATATTCTGACAAAGCTGTTCCTGCGTGATTTTGCCGCAAGAAACAGCGGATATATCCTTAACACTGCGTCTGTTGCAGGCTTTATGGCAGGACCTCTGCTTGCAACATACTATGCGACAAAAAACTATGTCGTACAGCTTACCAAGGCGGTTTACGAGGAACTGAGAAGCACAGGCAGCAGGGTAGTGATAAGCGCACTTTGCCCGGGACCCGTAGATACCGAATTCAACAGCGTTGCAGGCGTAAAGAGCTTCGGAATACCGAGCGAGAACGAGGCTTATGTTGCGGACTATGCTATCGAGCGTCTTTTATGCGGCGATCTGCTGATAATCCCCGGCGTTACCACCAAGGCGGCTGCGGCAGGCTCAAGATTTGCTCCGACAAAATTCCTTCTCAGAACGGTAAGAACGTTACAGGAGCAGAAGAACAAATAAAGATATAATGTGAGGAACTATGGCGTATACTACAGATTTAAACGCTGGGCTTGTTTCAAAGCAGGCGAGCAAAAACACAAAAATGCTTTTTGAATACCTTAAAAGCATTTACGGCAAAAAACATCTGGCAGGTCAGCAGTATCTGCAAAGTGAAGAAGTCGAGGATCTTGTGTACTATCATCTGACGGGAAAACTCCCTGCCGTGAGAGGATATGACTTTATGGGGGTAAGCTCCTGCAAGAAAACTGACGATCAGGTAGACAGGGCGATAAAATGGGCTACTCAGTGCGGCGGCATTGTCACAATGTGCTGGCACTGGTACGCTCCGAACGATATGAACGATTATTCAAAAGGCTCATCGTTCTACTACAAGACGACAAGCTACGATCACAAGACCTGCTTCGATTTATGCAAGGGTGTAACCGAAGGTACTGCGGAATATGAGTTTATTATCCGTGAGATAGATATGGTATCAGCCGAGCTTAAGCGTATGGCACAGCTTGATATACCTGTGCTGTGGCGGCCTCTGCACGAGGCAAACGGCAACTGGTTCTGGTGGGGAAACCACGACGAACAGCACCGTGAAGCGTATAAAAAGCTGTGGTATATGATTTTTGACCGTATGGAAAATTATCACAAGCTGACAAATCTTATATGGGTATGGAACGGTCAGGACAAGTGTATGGAGGTAAGCCCGGACACGTTTGACATCTGCGGAGATGATATTTATTCGGTAAAGGAATACGATCATTCTTCCCAGAAGCAGAGATTTGAATATATGACCGAGCTTGCACACGGCAAGATGATAACCTTGTCCGAATGCGGTTATATCCCCGATCCCGATGAGATGAAAAAGGACAACGCCATGTGGCTGTGGTGGCTCCCGTGGTGGGGCGAGTTTGTCTACAAGAGGGAAGGGTACAAGCCTGTTTTCGACAAAGACGGCTATACTGTGATAAACGAAAAATATATGACAGAGGACTTTATGAAGCGTGTTATGGCTCATCCCGATGTCATAATGCGTGAGGATCTGCCGTGGTACGACAAGGATAAGCACAAGCTCCCCGATGCGCTTTCGGCAAATCTTGAGAGGATAAAAAGCAAATGAGAAAATCACTCGTTGTATTAATAGCCGTAATCATTGCCGCAACGCTCTGCGGCTGTGCCGATGATGTTTCGTCCTCGGTACAGCAGGCGGGACAGCTCATCCCGTTCATCTACAAAATGGACGGTAACTAAGGTGGCTGACGATGATATTTCCTGCGAGGGTCTTGTACTAACAGCGCTTAACAGCGGCGATTTTCCCGAAATGGTAAAAGCAACGGACAGCACGCTGCTTGATACGATAATGGATTTCAGCAAATACGGTATCACAGATTACTGCGTATATCAGCAGGCAATAAGCGTTGAACTGTCGGAGATAATTGCTGTGCGTGCAGATGACACAGACGGCGTGAAAGCCGCACTGCAAAGCAGGAAAGACAGCCTTATAAAGCAGTTCGGAACATATCCCGAACAGGAAAAAATCGTAAGCAGGACGGTGGTATTCCAAAAGGGAGATCTGTGCTTTCTTATAGCGTCGGAAGAGCCTGAGAAGGCAGAGAAAGCAATATCGGACAAAATCAGCGCAAACTCTGTTGATTCGGGGGATTAAAAAAAGCGGACTGAAGCAAAGTAAAAAGCAGAAATATATAATGACCGCAGTTTTCTGCGGTTGCTTTTTTTCTCCTCACTACTTGAAAAGCCGACAGAAAAATGCTATAATTGTAAAGGTTTATCGTCAGACACTTATGTCTGTCGGTTGGAAATAAACGGGTAGAACCGTAGGAAAGGTATAGATTTTATGTTAGACACAATGAAAGGTCTTAAGCGCACACATTATTGCGGCGAGGTCGAGGGTATCGGCAGTACCGTTACCGTTGCCGGATTTGTACAGAGAGTAAGAGATAAGGGCAGCCTTATGTTCGTTGACCTGCGTGACCGCACAGGCATTGTTCAGCTTGTATTCGATGATACAACAGAGCCTGCCGTATTTGAAAAGGCAAAGCAGATAAAGAGCGAATATGTGCTTATGGCGCAGGGACTTCTGCGTGAAAGAGAGAGCAAGAATAACGATATAAAGACAGGCAACGTTGAAATTCTCGTTACCGACCTTCGTATACTTTCGATGGCTCAGACAACACCGTTTGAGATAGTAAACGATACAAAGACAAACGAGGAGCTTCGTCTTAAGTACAGATACCTCGATCTTCGCAGAAAGAAGTTACAGGATAACCTTATAATGCGTCACAAGATAGCAAAGACAGCGCGTGAGTATTTTTATGATAACGGATTCCTTGAAATAGAAACACCTATGATGATGAAGTCTACTCCCGAGGGTGCAAGAGATTACCTTGTACCGTCAAGAGTTCACGAGGGCAAGTTCTATGCGCTTCCGCAGTCGCCCCAGATATACAAACAGTTACTTATGATTTCGGGCTTTGACCGCTATATTCAGCTTGCGAGATGCTTCAGAGATGAGGACCTTCGTGCTGACAGACAGCCCGAATTCACACAGATAGACCTTGAAATGTCATTTATGGATGTTGACGAGATACTTGAGCTTACAGAGGGCTTCATCAAAAAGCTGATGAAGGATGTGCTTGATGTTGATATTACAACTCCGCTCCCCAGACTGACATATAACGACGCTATGTCACGTTACGGCTCGGATAAGCCCGATACACGCTTCGGTATGGAGATACAGGATCTGTCCGATATTGTAAAGGACACAGAGTTCTCGGTATTTTCTTCGGCTATTGCCGCAGGCGGCAGTGTAAGAGCGATTGTTGCAAAGAATGCCGCAGGTGTTCTTACAAGAAAGGAAATCGACAAGCTGACCGAGTTCTCAAAGGGAATCGGCGCAAAGGGTCTTGCATATATCCGCTGGCACGATGATGCACCTAACTGTTCGTTTGCAAAGTTCCTCAAAGAAGGCGAACTTGACGCTATCCTTTCGCACCTCGGCTGTGAAAAGGGCGACGTTGTGCTTATCGTTGCGGACAAGAACAAGGTTACGCTCCCCGTACTCGGCGCTCTGCGTCTTAAGGTCGGCAAGCAGATAGGCATAGTACCCGACAGCGGATACAACTTCTTATGGATTACCGAGTTCCCGTTCTTTGAGTGGGACGATGAAACCGAGAGCTGGCTTGCTATGCACCACCCGTTCACAATGCCTATGGAAGAATGCCTTGAATACCTCGACACCGACAAGGGCAAGGTAAGAGCAAAGGCTTATGACCTCGTTCTCAACGGCATCGAGCTTTGCAGTGGTTCTATCCGTATTACAGACCCCGAGCTTCAGGAGAGAATGTTCAGACTGCTCGGTCTTACCGATAAGGAAATTGAAGAAAAGTTCGGCTTCCTTGTTGACGCATACAAGTATGCCGCACCCCCTCACGGCGGTCTTGGCATAGGTCTTGACAGACTTTCGATGCTCCTTTGCGGTGCAGACAGCCTGAGAGATGTAGTTGCTTTCCCGAAGGTAAAGGACGCAAGCGAGCTTATGTCACAGTGCCCGTCGGCAGTTGACGATAAGCAGCTTGAGGAGCTTCATATCAAAACGGTGGTTTCGGAAGAATAACCGTAATTTGCAGATTGGATAAAATTCAATAGGTTCAGAGCGCACGAGAAATCGTGCGTTCTTCAGTCTGTCGAAAAACCTCTATCGTTGATAAAAATGGGGTCGCAGGGGCGTAGCCCCCGTACAGGTCGTCAGCCATTTGTGCCACTGCATCGTGCAGTGGCTTTGTGTGGCTGACTGCAAGCATCCTTGCTTGGTCTAGGGGCGGTAGCCCCAGTAATATAGCCCCTTTCCCAGGGAAAGGGGTTTGGGGATAGGGATAGAGAATTTGCTCTTTTTTATAAATACAGACTATTTTCTACGAACTGGAGCGCACGAGAAATCGTGCGTTCTTTTTTTATACCCTTCCGCATAGACTTTACTAAACAAAAAAGACAAGCTGAAAGGAAATGAAAAAAATGATAGAAAGTAAAACCTGCGAATACGATACGGCGATACGCTGTGCGGTAAGAATTTTTCCCGGTCTTGCATCGGTGCCGAATGCGATACGGCAGACAGCGGAAGAAATCCGTATAAGGAGCGGCTATCCGATAATAATCCGCACGGGAATGCAAAACCATATAACGCAGATAACGCCCGACAGCGAAATGCTGGCGGAGTGCATAAGCGCAATATGTCAGAATTCGCTCCATACATATGAAAAAGATATTGCCAACGGATTTATAACGCTGTACGGCGGTCACAGGGCAGGATTATGCGGTACTGCGGTGTACGGCAACGGCGGGCTTCAGACGGTGAAGAATTTCAGCTCGATAAACATAAGGATAGCACGTCAGCATTACGGGGCGGCAAGGGATCTGCTGCCGCTGTTTGAAAGCAAGTGCAGGAGCAGAGGACTTCTGATAGTAGGGCGGGCGCTGAGCGGAAAAACCACGATACTGCGTGATTTATGCAGATGTATAGGAGGAATGTTCAGGGTTTCGCTTATTGATGAACGACAGGAGATTGCGGCGGTATATAACGGGAAGCCGTGTCTTGATGTGGGGCTTATGACCGATGTCTTCAGCGGATACGGCAAGTCGGACGGGATAATAAGGGCGGTGCGCTGTATGTCGCCCGATTATATCGTGACCGATGAACTTGGGGCTGATGCGGAAAGTATAAGGCAGGCGGTGAATTCGGGATCGGGGCTGATAATGACGGCTCACGCAGACAGCATCGAGGAGGCTTATCGCAACGAGGGTATAAGGACGGTTATCGACAGCGGAGCGATACAGCATATAGCGCTTGTGCAAAGCCACAGGATAACAGCAGTAAAACAGCTTATCACTGCCGAAGCGAATGCCGTGTGTACGATATGAACGGCATGACGGGAATTGTTATATTCCTGCTGACAACGCTCAGCGGCGGTGCGACGGGTATGTATTTTTCGGGCAGGCTGAGTGAGCGGTGCAGGGTAATCAACTCGTATATAACGCTTGTGCAGAGTATGAGTTGCTATATAGGCTTCAGCGGATACAAGCTGGCTGAAATTTTCAGAGCGGAGCAAAAAAGCTCCGGCTGTTACATTTCGGACAAACTTGTTGAACTCAGCGAAAACGGCGGTGATATAAGCGATGAGTGGGATATATGCGTGTCGAAAAGCGGTTATCTGAAAGAGGATGACAGGCAGATATTATCCGAACTTGGCAGAACTATCGGCAAAAGCAATACAGATGGCGAAACGGCTGTACTCGCACTTGCCGGACAGCGTCTTTCCTTTCAGCTGAAAACCGCCGAGGAGGAAAGAAAACGCAAGGGCAGATTGTACACAACGCTTGGGATAATGCTCGGTGCGGCGGTCGGAATAATGCTGATATAGAAAGCGGCGGTGTAGTATGAATGTAGATTTTATTTTCAAGATTGCGGCGATAGGTATCGTTGTAGCCGTTCTCAATCAGCTTCTGCAACGCTCGGGCAGAGAGGAGCAGGCAATGATGACTACTATAGCAGGGCTTATCGTTGTGCTGATGATGATTGTCACGGAAATAAGCAATCTGTTCGACACGATCAAAAGTATTTTCAATCTATAGGCGGAAAGCAAGGAACGGTAAATATGAATATAATTGCATTTGTCGGAGCCGGCATTATCGGAGCTGTTCTGTCATCGGTATTAAAGCAGTACAAGCCTGAATTCAGCATCTATATAACGCTGATAACGGGTATGCTTATGCTGGGTGCGGCTGTGTCGGCGGTAAAGCCTGTGATAGAAACCGTATCGGGCTATCTCGAAACAGCCGTTCCCGATTCGTCATACGCTGACGTGCTGGTAAAATCGCTTGCCGTATGCTATATAACGCAAATGGCATCGGACAGTTGCAGTGACGCAGGCGAAAAGTCGATAGCGTCTAAGATAGAGCTTGCAGGCAAGTTTGCGATAGTCATACTGGCGTTGCCGGTATTCAGCAGACTTATGGAGGTAATAAAACAACTTTTACAGTGAGGGACTATGAAAACAGCTGTTATTAAAACATTTATTCTGCTTATCGCACTGCTCACGGCTGCAGCGTTTCCTTACAGGGCTTATGCCGAAGAAAGCGTAATAATCGACGGGTACAGTGCCGATATACCGCCTGAGCTTGAAAAGGGCCTCTCGGACGCAGGAATAACGCCGCAAAGCATAGACAGCGAGGCACTGTCTGTCGATAAGGTGATAAGCAATGTCACGGGTATGCTGTGGGAAAGCATCAAAAGCCCGCTGAAGTTACTTATCTCGCTGATTTCGGTAACGCTTCTTTGCAGTATTGCAAACGTATTTGCGGATAACACAAGCGGAAATCTGAAAACTGTATTTTCGCTCGTGTCGGTGCTTGCGTGCAGTACGATAACTGTGAGTGCCGCAAGCGATTCGCTGACAGCGGCATCAAAAACGCTTGAGTCGGGAAGCGTATTCCTTGCAAGCTTTATACCTGCTTTTGCCGGAATACTTGCAACAAGCGGTCACGTCAGCTCTGCGGCAATGTTCAATACCGTTGTAATGGGCGGTGCGCAGGGCTATATGCAGCTTGCGTCAAAGATACTTATGCCTGTATCAATGAGCATACTCGGAATATCGCTTGCAGGGAGCGTATGCGGCGAACTGAAGCTGGAAACGCTTGCACAGGCGGTGAAAAAGACGGTTATATGGATACTGGGTCTTATAATGACCGTATTCGTGGCGCTTCTTGCAATGCAGAGCTTTATCACTGTGCCGTCCGATAATGTCGGAATAAAAGCCGCAAGGTTTACCGTTTCAAACGGCGTTCCGTTTATCGGGGGAGCGGTTTCCGACTCGCTGTCGGTAATGTACGGCGGCATAGGAATCATACGGAATAATTTCGGTGTTTTCGGAATAATCACAGGGGGAGTGCTTATCCTGCCGTCAATAATTTCTGTGCTTTGCTATAAGCTGGCGTTCTCGCTTGCGGCATCGTTCAGCGATCTGTTCGGCATATCACAGCTGACAGGGCTTATGAAATGTGCTGAGGGCGTAAGCTCGATTATCACCGCTATGCTCGTTTCGTTTCTCTTAATGGCGGTAATTTCGATTTCACTGATGATTTTTATGGCAGGAGGTGCGGTATGACGGAAATCAAACAGGCGGCTCTTTGCATATGCATACTCGGTGCGGCTACAGGGCTTCTGAGAATGCTCATCCCGTCCGAAAAATATAAGACACGGATAACATTTCTGATCGCCTGCATATTCTCGTTATGTCTTATCAATGCGGTAAAAGGCATCATACCGTCTGTCAGCATTGATACGCAGGCGATTAATGTTCCGCAGGTGGATTTCAGCGAAAAGCTGTCAGAGCAGGCAAGGGTCACTGCGGCGAGGGCTGTAAGGGAGAAGATAGAGCGGCTGCTTTGCGATAACGGTTTTGATTATGATAAAGTATATGTAATTGCGCATATTGACGGTGCTTTCTGCATATCTATTACTGAGGTCGAGCTTGTATTTGACGCTGACGCAGACGAAGCTTACATATGCGATGCGGTCGCTCTGGTGCAGGCGGCATCGGGAGATGAAATAACCGTCAGATATTCAAAATCAAGATAAGAAACAGAAAAGGCATTTTATGAAAGATCTACTGAAATCCGAAAAGCTGATAAAATTTGCGTTTATTTCAGGCATAGTGGCGATAGCTCTTATATTTCTCTCAGACTTCGGGAAAAGCACAGAAGACGCTGTTACCGATGAGCAGGCGCTGGAACAGCGTATAACCGAAATGCTCACCGCTATGGACGGAATAGACGAGGTGCCGAATGTAACGGTGCGGCTTGATGAAGATAAGCACACGGTACTCGGCATAACCGTAGTCTGTCCTCAGGCGATAAGCAACAGGACGGCAGAAAGGGCAATCAATGCGGTCAGAACGGCTCTTGACGTTTCCGCATCGAAAATATGTATTACAACATAAGCGAGGTATTTATTATGAAAAGACCGAGAATCAATCTTATACTTGGCAAAAAGCATCTGGTTGCGGCAGGACTTGCACTTGTGCTTGCGGTAGGGCTGTACGCTAATTTTGCCATAGGAAGCAGTGCCGACGGCAAGAACGTTTCGGGGGACAACTACGGCGACACAAGGCTCGTTTCAAACGAAAAATCCAAAACTAAGGCTGATACCGACAAGGACAGCGACATTGTCGCAACCGCCGCTAAGAGCGACATCAGAAGTGACAGTGCGTCCGACAGCGAGGAATATTTTGCAAAAGCCCGTATCGATAAGCAGGCGAGCAGAGAAGAAGCAAAGGAAACGCTGAAGAGCATTTACGGCGGCGGAGATATGACCAAAGACGAGCTTGCTGTTGTTGCACAGGACGCTAAACAGCTTACCGACCTTATGGAAGCCGAAAACAAGATAGAAACAACGCTCAAGGCGCAGGGATTTGAGGATGTTCTTTGTTATCTCAGCGACAACAGCGCCAACATTATCGTGAAGTCGAGCGGACTTGATACCGCACAGGCGGCTCAGATAAAGAGTGCGTTACTGTCAGAGGTCGAGGTAGCGGGAGAAAACATCACTATCGTTGAAGTGCAGTGATAAATTGCGTACAGCCAGACTGACCGCAGGCATAGCCTGCGGTTAGTCTGTCGATAAACCGATTGTTAAAGCTGTACATTAAAATGTATCGCCAACACCGCCGGAAACACTTTCCGCACCGACAAGTAGTTAATATTTTCGTGAGTATATCTGTACAACTGCACTGACATTGACTCTTCAAAAAAACGCCACTAACCTGAGATATATGTACTAATATGCGGACGTGTAGCGTTAAGCGTCCCTGCATTGACAGG
>OJQF01000671.1_pt1 | contig 16575 bp, 17 predicted proteins | sample 1598681 | NCBI WGS metagenome assembly OJQF01 (sample SAMN03922506, study PRJEB24848) | human gut metagenome | isolation source: stool sample | host: Homo sapiens | place: Germany | collected 2011-11 | reverse complement strand
TCTTTCCACAGATGGTGTGCTGCATATAGGCTTCCATTCGATTTGCACTGTCCTGTTTCAGCACCAGTGAAAAAAGGCAAGGGAAAAGTTCCTCAACGCTTCTCCCTTGCCCTTTTGCATCTGTCATGGTATACAGCTTAGCACCGGTTATTTGAGTGGCTCCTCGCCGCGGTGCAGATCATTCCAATCGCTGACGAATTCGTCGGGGGTCCAGTCGATATCGTCATTTTCGGGATGCGTGATGAGGCCGTCGGCTGCGGCGGCGATGGCGGCGGCTTTGCTGCGGGGAAGGGAAGAGAGATACCTGACGCGGATGTCGCTGACGAAATCCCAGTAGGCGGCGCGGGCAAAGGCGTCGATATTCGCGGCTTTGATGCCGAGAAGGCCGACGAGAGGCTCCTGCTCGTGGGCGTCGTACCGGTCCTGGATCGTCTCGAAAATATCGTCCGCGTCGCCGCCGTACTTGGTCAGAAGAGAAATGAGGTTCGTTTCGGGAAAAAGCTCCTGAAAGCGCGCGGAAACGGAAGTGGTAGCCATAATTGTTCTCCTTGCAAGATCATTTTGTTGCCTATAGTGTCACACAACGGGGCGTAAAAGTCAACATGGATGAAATCACTGACTGCGCGGGCTGCGATTCTGGTCATGCGGCGGTTGACAGTGCTGGTCAACTCGTGCTATGATACGAAAACCAACAATCATACTATGTTTGTGGATGCAAAAGGTGTAACGCAGACATTTTTCCAACGTCAGGCGAAGGATCGGCGAGAGCCGATAAGAATAGCTTGACGATCAATCTGCTTGAATTTTTCAAAATCGGGGAGAGAGTATGCTCAATCAGTTTTCAAGAACGCAGCTGCTTTTAAAAAGAGGTATTTGCCGCATGCTGCGGCAAATACCTCTTTTTATTATTTTGATTTGAAATTCAACGGAGTGACAGCGTTACGACAGCTCGTCCCCGTCCAGCAGGGCCTCTTTCAGCGTGCGCCAGCCGAGCACCGCGCATTTGACGCGCGCGGGCATATGGGCGATATCACGGAGAGCCGAGGCCTCTTCCAGGCTGTCGATCTCGTCTTCCGACGCCTCGCCCTGGATCATTTTCAGGAAGATTTCGCCCATTTTCAGCGCGTCTTCCTTCTTTTTGCCGACGATCATGCCGAGCATGATGTCCGCCGACGCCTGCGAGACGGCGCAGCCGTCGCCGACGAACGCGCCGTCCGCGATCACATCGCCGTCAAGCTTCAGCTTGAGGAAGATGTCGTCGCCGCAGCTCGGGTTGACGCCCTCGAGCACGATATCCGCATCCGGCAGATCGTGCTTGAACTCCGGATGCAGGTTGTGCTCGGTGAGAATTTCATTGTAAAAGCTTCTATTTTCCATAACCCATTCGCTCCCTTAGCGTGGAAATGCTGTCAAGCAGCCGGTCGACCTCGGATTCCGTGTTATAAAACGCGAGGCTTGCCCGCGCGGTGGACGGATGCTTCAAATAGGCCAGAAGCGGCTGCGCGCAGTGATGGCCTGCGCGGATGGCGACGCCGTCGCTCGCGAGGATCTCACTGATGTCGTGCGGGTGAACACCGTCCACCGTAAAGGTGATGATGCCGCAATGCTCCTCGGGCTTTTCCGAGCCCAGCACGTGGACGTGCTGCATCTCGCCGATCGCGTCCATCGCGCGGCGTGTCAGCGCGACCTCTTGCTGATGCATCGCTGTAAAGCCGATGCTCTTGACATAGTCAATGGCCGCATGCAGGCCCACGGCGTCTGCCGCGTTGACCGTGCCGGCCTCGAACTTGTGCGGGAGCTCGGCGAAGACCGCACCATCGCGGGTGACAGATTCAATCATCTCGCCGCCTGTGAGGAACGGCGGCATGGCGTTCAGCAATTCTTCACGTCCGTAGAGCACGCCGATGCCCATGGGGCCGTAGACCTTGTGGCCGGAGAAGGCGAAGAAATCCGCGTCCAATGCTTGCACGTCCACCGGAATGTGCGGCGTGCTCTGCGCGCCGTCGACGACCAGCACCGCGCCGGCGCGGTGCGCCAGCGCCGCGAGCTCGCGGATGGGATTCACGCGGCCTAAGACGTTCGAAACGTGTGTGCAGGCGACGATCTTCGTTTTCGGCGTGATGAGGGATTCGACCTTATTTAAGTCCAGCGTGCCGTCCATTTCGCATTCCATAAATTTGAGCGACGCGCCGGTCTGGCGGCAAACCATCTGCCAGGGGAGAAGGTTGCTGTGGTGCTCCATGATGGAGACGAGCACCTCGTCCCCGGCCTTCACGTGGGAGAGACCGTAGCTGTAAGCCACTAAATTGATGCTCTCGGTGGTGTTGCGGGTAAAGATGATCTCGCGGCTGCTCTTCGCATTCAGAAAGGACCGAACGGCCTCGCGCGCGTTTTCGTAAGCCTCCGTCGCGGCGATGCTCAGGGGATAGAGGCCGCGCAAGGGGTTGGCGTTCTTACTTTTATAAAACTCCGTTACGGCGTCCAGCACACACTGCGGGCGCTGCGCCGTCGCGGCGTTGTCCAGATACGCAACATCCTGACTCTTGAGCAGGGGAAAGTCGTCCCGATATGCATGCGCCATCTTACAGCACCTCCTCAAGCTCGGAGAGGATCGCGGCCTGCGCCTCTTCATCCTCGATCGTGCGGGTCAGCCGCTCGATGGCGGCGCGGGCCATGATGTTTTCCGCCTCCGCTGCGGAAATGCCGCGGCTTTCAAAGTAGAACAGCGTGTCCTCGTCCAGCTCGCCGATGGTCGCGCCGTGGTTGCCGACGACGTTTTCCTCGGCGCACAGGATCAGCGGTACCGTCTTGTTGACGACGCCGTCGCCCAGCATCAAAACCGTCTCCTGCTCGCTGCCGACGGAGCCCGCGGAGCCCTTCTTAAAGTCGATGGTCCCGCGGAAGATCTTCTGTGCGTCGTCCTTGAGCGCACCGGCGGCATTGATTTCGCTCGTGGTCTTCTGGCCCCAGTGGTTCACGACAAGGTTCATGTCCACGGTCTGCTGTTTCTGGCCCAGATACCCGATGCCCGCCGTGAAGCCCGCGCCATTGCCGTTCAGCTCGAACTGGCCGTCGCTGTACACGTCGCCGCGGCCCAGCAGGACCTGGATCAGCTCTACCTGACCGTTTTCGGCACACTCGCCGCTCGTCTCCAGACGGAGCAGCGAGCCCTGTGCCGCATTCTGAATCTGCACGAGCCGCACCTTTGCGTCCTTTTCAACGTGGAGCGCCGTGCGCACGAGCAGGCCCTTTTCCGCTCTCAGCGTTTCAAACACCGTGACGGTCTGGCCCGCGGGCGCGTGGATGTCGACCGTCTTCTCGCCGCGCTCGCCAGAGCCAGTGATCTCAAGCCGCTCGGTCTGACCGGCGGCGGTGATTTTCTCTTCGCCCAAATCGTCGGCCTGCCCCCAGGCGATGGCCGTTTCGTTCACACCCAGCCGGTTCCAGGTGCGGGTCGGGAGCCGGTTGATCAAAATCGTATCGTTCATATCCAAACTCCTTTCAGCCAATGCTGCCCTTCATCTCGAGCCGGATGAGGTTGTTCATTTCCACCGCGTACTCCACCGGCAGCTCCTTGGAGACATTGTCGGCAAAGCCGCTGACGATCATCGCGCGCGCGTCTTCCTCGCTCATGCCGCGGCTCATCAGATAAAAGACGGCTTCGTTGCTGATCGCGCCGATCTTGGCCTCATGGCCGATGGCCGCGTCCTTCGTGCGGATGTCCATTGCGGGGATGGTGTCGGAACGGGACTCGGAGTCCAGCATCAGCGACTGGCACGACACGGCGGACTTGGCGCCCTTGGCGCCCTTTTCCACGACAACGCTTGAGCGGAATGTGCTGATGCCGCCGCTCTTGCTGATCGAGCGCGTGTTCATATAGGAGCTCGTATTTTTGCCCACATGGACGACCTTTGCGCCGGTATCGAGGTTCTGCCCCGCACCGGCGAACGTAACGCCGGTGAACTCCATGCGGGAATTGTCGCCCTTTAAGATGCTCATGGGGTACAGGCAGCCAACATGGGAGCCGAAGGAGCCGGAGATCCACTCAATCGTGCCGCCCTCTTCCACCAGCGCACGCTTGGTATTCAGGTTGTACATGTTCTTCGACCAGTTTTCGATCGTCGAGTAGCGGAGTTTGGCCCCCTTCTTGACGTACAGCTCCACGCAGCCAGCGTGGAGGTTTGCCACGTTGTACTTCGGCGCGGAGCAGCCCTCAATGAAGTGCAGGCTCGCGCCCTCGTCCACGATGATGAGCGTGTGCTCAAACTGGCCGGCGCCCTTGGCGTTCAGTCGGAAGTAGGATTGCAGAGGAATGGAGAGGTGTACGCCCTTGGGCACGTACACGAACGAGCCGCCGGACCACACCGCGCCGTGGAGCGCCGCGAACTTGTGATCGTGGGGCGTCACGAGCTTCATGAAGTACTTGCGCACCATGTCGGCATATTCGCCCTTTATGGCGCTCTCCATATCGGTGTAAACCACGCCCTCGGCCGCCACGGAATCCTTGACGTTGTGATAGACAAGCTCGGAGTCGTACTGCGCACCCACACCGGCGAGGGATTTTCTCTCCGCCTGCGGGATGCCAAGGCGCTCGAAGGTCTCCTTGATGTCCTCCGGCACGTCCTTCCAGTCGTTGCGCATCTTGGTGTTCGGGCGAACGTAGGTCGCGATATGATCCATATCAAGGCCCTCAATCGACGGGCCCCAGTTGGGGATCTTCATTTCATTGTAGATCTGGAGGGATTCGAGCCGGAACTGCTGCATCCACACGGGATCGTCCTTCTCAGTGGAGAGCTTTTCGACGATCTCCGGCGTCAGGCCGGATTCCATTCGGTACGCGTCGTTTTCCGCGTCCCGAATGTCGTAGACACTGCGGTCCACATCCTCCACGTAGGTTTTTTCTTTCAAATCTGCCATGTCAAGAGCCTCCCGATTCAGTCTTCCTTCAGGCTGCTGAATCCCCTTTCGTTGATCTCATCCACCAGTTCGGCGCCGCCGTTGCGGACGATGACGCCCTCTTCCATCACGTGGGCCGCGTCCACATGGAGCGCTTCCAGAATGCGCGTGGAGTGGGTGATGATGAGAAGCGAGCCGTGCGTCCGCTCGCGGAACAGGCGCACGCCCTCACTGACGGTGCGGACCGCGTCGACGTCGAGGCCGGAGTCGGTCTCATCGAGAATCGCGAGCTTGGGCTCGAGCATGAGCATCTGCAAAATTTCGGCCTTTTTCTTCTCACCGCCGGAGAAGCCCACGTTCAGATCACGTTCGGCATAGCTCTCGTCCATGTTCAAAAGGGCCATGGTCTCTTTGAGCTTTTTCTTGAAGTCCCACAGGCGCAGGCGGTCGCCGGTCTTCTGCTCGAGCGCGCTGCGGATGAACGCGCTCAGCGTTACGCCGGGGACCTCCAGCGGGTTCTGGAAGGACAGGAAAATGCCCTTTTTCGCGCGCTCGTTGACGGGGAACTCCGTGATGTCCTCGCCGTTAAAAATGATCGAACCGCCGGTTACGCTGTAGGCCGGATTGCCGGTGATGGCATAGCCCAGCGTCGACTTGCCGGTGCCGTTGGGGCCCATCAGCACATGGGTCTCATCCTGTCCCACGGCCAGATCCACACCGTGGAGAATTTCCTTTTCCTCGACCCGCACGTGCAGGTTCTGAATCTCTAAAAGTGCCTTACTCATATTGAACCACCTTATCTTCTTTCCGTGCCGTTCAGGACGGCCGGTGTTTTTTCATTGACTCGCATGAATTGCGCCAGCGTATGATTGTCGACATAGCTGTTGATCTGGTCTTCCAGCCCCTGCCAGAAAAGCCGCGCGTCGCAGTCGCAGGAAGCGCCGCAGCCGTCCTCAGACTGGCACGCGATCGGCGACAGATTTCCCTCCACCGCCCGTAGAATTTCACCTACGGGGTAATCCTCGGGGGAGCGGGTCAGGCGGTAGCCGCCCGATTTGCCCACGGCGCTCTCGACCAAGTTCGCACGGCTCAGCGCGGCCATGATGGTCTCCAAGTACTTTTTAGAGAGCTGCTGGCGCTGCGCGACATCGCTCAGGCGGTGCCATTCGCTGCCTCCGTGCTCGGCCATATCCAGCATGACCCGCAAAGCGTAGCGCCCTTTTGTTGAGATCATCATGCGGCATGCCTCCTTGCTCATAATTGCCTACCTTGTAGATAGGAATTTTAACGCTTAATTCCTACTGTGTCAATAGGCGTTTACAAAAAATTTGATTTATGATGATAAAAAGCACTGTGCAGCTGTGACAAATGTCTGCCGCGCAGCGCTTGGCGGGAGGGAAGAATGAGGATAAGTTCATATTGTCGTTACAGTTTGCAAAATGATTTAGTATGATAACGGTATAAAATGGTTGAGTATCGTCAACTGTGTGCTCTGCGCGCTCAAACTGCAAAAGTACGTCGATGCGCGCACGCTGTCCAGAATTTCCGGCGTCTGCCTTGATTTTCTCGTCGTGGCGGCAGTCTCGTCCATCCGTCTGGATGTCATCGTGGATCACGCGATGTCCATGCTGCTCATTTCCATTGCTGCGCTGGCCAGTATGCTGTTTTACTTCTACTGGCTCGCCCCGCGCGTTTTCAGCGAGGACTGGTTTGAGCAGGCCATCGTCCACTTCGGTGTGAACACCGGCGTGACCGCGGTGGGCTTTATGCTGCTGCGCGTTGTCGACCCGGACCTTGAGACGCTTGGCTCCAAGGCCTACGCCATTCAGGCGCCCTTCACCAGCCCGCTCTTCGGCGGTGGCATTGTCACCGCGCTGATCCCCATGGCGATCGCGACCTACGGCAACGTAAAGGTCGGCCTTGTCTCGCTCGCCATCTTCGCCGCCTGCATTCTCATCGCCATGCTGCTGGGCAGCTGGCACAAGCCCGACAGAGCCTACAAAAATCAGAAGTGATCCGCGACCAACGATTGAAAAGGAGAATTTCTACAATGAAAGTTGAAATGATTTATCTATCCCAGAAGGACGTGATCCGCTGCGGCGGCATGTCGATGGACAAGGCCATCGACGATTGGGAGACCGACAAGCACCGCATGGGCGACACGATGGCCTACATGTTCCGCGACGGCAAGATCGACGATTCCCGCATCGACGCGAGCGTCTCCGACCTGGTGGCGGGGCGGAAGTCCGGCCGCGACAACGACGACCAGCTCACCTACACCTGCAACGTCGGCCTCGGCCTTTACGACGTGGCGATCGCCGCGCGCGTCTACCAGTATGCCAAGGAAAACGGCATCGGCCAGAAGCTCAAGCTCTGGGACGAGCCCATCATGGTGTGATCGATCCAAACTTGATAGGTACGACCTCTCTTTACCAACCTTTTGGACAGGTCCGCTTTTTAGCGGGCCTGTCCACATTTTTTCGCGGCAGAGCAGCAGGGGAGATGCACCTGCAAGGGAATTTTGCCTTTACAGAGGACGATTCCGTGAATATAATGGATGCAGATAAAATTTGGCGGCGCTGCGAAAAAGCGGCGCTGCGGTGAAATCGACAGGAAACGGAGATGTAATTATGCCCTGCACCACTGTACTGGCCGGTAAGCTGGCGACGAATGACCGCTCGACGATGATCGCCCGTACGGACGACGGTCATTTTGATGAGAAAAAGCTGATCGTGGTCGAACCCGACCAGCAGCCGAAGATTTATAAAAGCGTAGAGTCCCACGTGGAGATCACACTGCCGGAGAACCCCATGCGCTACACGTCCTGCCCGAGCGTGGACCCGAAGCACGGCGTTTGGGCCGCGACCGGCATCAACGCCGCGAACGTCGGCATGACGGCGACGGAAACCACGACCTCGAACCCGCGCGTGCTCGCGGCCGACCCGATGGTCGAGCTGCGCGAGGCGAAGGATGGGGAAGAGGAGCGCTGCGGCGGCATCGGCGAGGAGGACATCGTTGTCCTCGTCCTGCCCTACATCCGCTCCGCGCGCGAGGGCGTGCTGCGCCTCGGTGCGCTTCTGGAGCAATACGGCACCTATGAGTCGAACGGCATCGCCTTCAACGACGAAAACGAGGTCTGGTGGCTCGAGACCATCGGCGGGCACCACTGGATCGCGAAGAAAATTCCCGAGGATCGCGTCATCATCAACCCGAACCAGTTCGGTATGGACTCGTTCGACCTTGAGGACGCCTTCGGTGCCCGGGAATCGCATCTCTGCTCGGCAGACCTCAGAGAATTCATCTCGGAAAACCATCTGGATCTGAATCAGGATGGCAAGTTCAACCCGCGGGATATCTTCGGCTCGCACCGCGACATGGACCACATCTACAACACGCCGCGCGCGTGGTTCATGGGCCGCTGCCTTGCACCGCACACCTACCGCTGGGACGGCGAAAACGCGGACTTCACGCCCGAAAGCGATGACATTCCGTGGTCCTACGTTCCCGAGCGCAAGGTTGCCGCGGAGGATATCCAATACCTGCTCTCGTCCCACTATCAGGGTACACCCTACGATCCCTATGCTGGCCATGCGGAAAAAGGCGGCATTTACCGTCCTATCGGCATCAACCGCACGGGCGTGACGACGATCTGTCAAATTAGAAGCGACGTCCCAGATGCCATTAAGGGTATCGAGTGGGTGTGCTTCGGCTCCACGACATTTTCCGCGTGGCTGCCGGTGTACACAAATGTCCCGCAGATGCCGGACTATTTGAGCAATGTGACGCTCGACGCCGAGACCGACAATCTCTACTGGGTCAGCCGCTTTGTCGGCGCGCTGGCCGACAAGTGCTACGGCTCGTGCATCCAGAATGTCTGGGGCTATCAGGACACGGTGAATATCCGCGGCAGACAGATCGTCCTTAAATACGACAGGCTGATGCGCGAGAGCGGCGACTTCACGCTCGCCGCGCAGGCGAACGACGAGCTCTGCGCGATGGCGAAAGAGGAGAGCACGCAGATCCTCAACAAGGTCCTGCGCACTGCCAGTGAGCAAATGAAAAACGGCTTCAGCTTTGCTGATACCTGCGTCAACAAGTGAATAAAAAGCGGCTCTCTCCCAAGCGGGAGAGAGCCGCTTTTTTGTTATCCTTTTTCAATTTGACCCAGCCAAAACGAGAAAGGACGACAATCATGGAAGAAAAAAGAATCGTAAAGCCCTGGCAGGCAGGGCTGATGCTGCTCGTTGGCACGTGGATGGCGAGCGGCACGGTGCCGGTCGTGATCTACTACGGCATGAAGGTGCTGACGCCGGGGCTGTTTCTGCCGGTCGTCTGCATCCTTTGCACGCTGATGTCCACCATGGCGGGCACGTCGTGGGGCACGCTCGCGACGGTCGGCGTCGCCTGCATGGGCGTTGCACAGGGTCTCGGTGTGCCGCTGCCCGCGGCCGCGGGCGCGGTCTGCACCGGCGCGTTCTTCGGTGACAAGGTCTCGCCGCTGTCTGACTCGCCCGTCATCACCGCCACGGTGTGCGAGGTGCCGCTGATGGACGGCATTCGCCACGCGCTCATTTCCACGGGGCCTGCGTATCTCATTTCGCTCGTTTTCTACTTTGTTTACGGCCTGCGCTATTCCGGCGGCAGCGTCGGCGGGGAAGTGTATGAGGATATCCTTTCCACCGTTTCCGCCGAGTTCTGGCTCAGCCCCGTGCTGCTTCTGCCCGTGCTGGTCGTGGTCGTGCTGATTTTGATGAAAAAGGCGACGATCCCGACTTTTATCGTCGGCATCGCCGCGGGCGCGGTGATGGCGATGCTCTGTCAGGGCATCAACCTGCACGACATTCTGACGGTCATGTATTCCGGCTTTTCTGCCGATACCGGCTCGGACGTCGTGAATTCGATGCTCAACCGCGGCGGATTACGTGGCGAATGTCCTGCGTGAGCTCGGCATGGACCCGCATTACAGCTATTTTGAAGAGGACACCGCGCGCGAGCGCCCGTCGGTCTGGTCGGTGCTCGACAGCGGCCGGCCGGGAAAGACCGTGCTGCTCATCGGACACCTCGACACCGTCGATGTGTCCGACCGCTGGAAGACCGACCCGTACATCGTTCCGGGCGAGACGGACGAGAACTGCATTGCGCAGATCATGGAGGCGTCAGAGCAGCTTGGCCTTTCCGGCAAGGTCGACGTGCGCCTCAAGCCGAGAAAATCGCCCTACATGCAGTCGTTCGCGGTGGAGGAGGATCATCCGCTCGTCAAAATTTTGCAGGAGGAGTTTTACTCCGTCACGGGCAAGGATCTTCCGTGCGCATACGACGCCTCGGTCTGCGATTCGAATATTTTAGCCGTTTCGCTCGGCATTCCGGTCGTGACGTTCGGCCCCTCGGGCGGCAACATGCACGGTGACAACGAGTACGGCTATGCATGGCAGGTGAAAAACAGCGGCGAGGTCTACCGCCGCACCGTCGCGCGCCTTTTAAGCGGCGAAGTATAAAGAGAAAAAAGAGGCAGCCTCGGCTGTCTCTTTTCCTTTTGCATTTCACGCAGATTTTACATTTCTTTGCTGGTTTTTGACAAATCCCTCTGCTATACTGTATTTGATGAAATTTGGAGAGAAGAGAGGAGAAGTGATACGAATGGATACTTACAATATGATCGATTTTAACGAAAAGAAGGGCTTCATCTGCGATATGGACGGCGTCATCTACCATGGCAACCGCGTGCTGCCGGGCGTGGCCGAGTTCATCCAGTGGCTGCACGATGAAAACAAGGAATACTTGTTTCTGACAAACAACAGCGGCTACACGCCGCGCGAGCTGAGCCAGAAGCTTGCGCGCATGGGCCTCGATGTGACGGAGGAGCACTTTTATACGAGCGCGCTCGCGACGGCGGCGTTCCTGCGCGATCAGGCGCCCGGCTGCTCGGTCTTTGCCATCGGCGAGGCAGGCCTTTTGAACGCGCTCTACGACGCAGGCATCACGATGAACGATGTGAACCCCGACTATGTCGTCGTGGGCGAGGGACGCTCCTATTCGCTCGATACGCTGACGAAGGCGACGAACCTCGTCTGGAAGGGCGCAAAGCTCATCGGCGCGAACTCCGACGTTTCCGGCCCCATCGAAAACGGCATTGTGCCCGCCTGCCGCGCACTCGTCGCGCCCATCGAGATGGCGACCGGCACGCAGGCGTACTTCTGCGGCAAGCCGAACCCGCTGATGATGCGCACGGGCCTCAGAATGCTGCACTGCCACTCAGCCGAGGCCGTCATGGTCGGCGACCGTATGGACACCGATGTGATCTCCGGCATGGAGAGCGGTATGTCGACGGTGCTGGTGCTCTCGGGCGTCTCGACGCGCGAGACCATCAAGACCTACGCCTATCGCCCGAGCATGGTATTGAACGGCGTGGGCGACATCGTGAGCCTCGCCCGCGGGGAAAAGACGGAAGATTGAAAATTAAAAAGGGAAGCGCCGCTGCGTGAGTAGCGGCGCTTTATTGTATTATGGGGACGCTTAGTTTTCCTCTCTTGCGCGAAGGCCCGCGACGGACGAGATCGGCAGCGAGAAGCAGATCGCGCCCGCTTTGGTGCCGGGACCGGCCTGCTCGTTGATCGAGCGCATGATGGCGGCCTTTTCGTCCTTGTGGGCGATGATGTAGATCATATCCTTTTCGTCGGCAAGGCTGACGCTGAAGAATTTTTCTCCGCGCGTGCCGCCCGTGCCCTTGGCGTGCAGCACCGTGCCGCCGCCCGCGCCCGCGGCGCGCGCCGCGTCCATGACAAAGTCGGAATAGCCTTCGTTTAAGATGACGGTGATGAGTTCATGTTCAAAGTTCATGTTCGGCGCTCCTCCTGCTTTGAGATCGTCGGTGAGATAGGACAGTGTCTTGCCGCCGGCCACGCTCTTGAGAGGCACGGTCAGCATGACGCCGTTGCCCGGAATGTCGATAAAGAGCTTGCGCTTGGCGGAACGGATAAGCGAATCCGCCTCCTGCGCGCTGCCGACGGCGGCGATAACGCACTTTTCCGTCGCGTCCAGCCCATAGATGGCGAGGTGCTCGCTCGTGGCTGTGCCGCGCGCGGGCATGCTCAAGATGAGATGCAGCCCCGCCGCGTGGTAGAGCGAGCCCATCGCTTCGCCGCGGTCGTGATCCGTGATGGCAATGATGTAATAGAGTTCCATTTCAGCAGGCCTCCCACAGTTCGATGATCTCGTTGTCGCCAAAGTCGGGGAGCTGGGGCTCCTGCGAAGCATGACGGGATTTGACGACATAGATGGCTCCCATCACCTGCACGGTGATGAGCGGCATCATCGCAACGAGCGCGACAAGGCCGAACGCGTCCGTCATCACATTGCCGCCGAGCGCTTCGCACGCGCCTGTGGCGAACGGCAGCATGAATGTCGCCGTCAAAGGACCTGACGCGACGCCGCCGGAGTCGAACGCGATGGCCGTGAACGTGCGCGGCACGAAAAAGCTCAAAGCCAGCGCGATAAGATAGCCGGGCACGAGGAAATACATGATCGAAATGCCTGTGATGACACGCAGCATCGCAAGCCCGCCTGCGGCGGAGACCGCGATGGATAAGCTCATGCCCATCGCCTTGGCGGAGATCGCGCCCGCGCTCAACTCTTCGACCTGTTTGTTGAGCGTATGGACGGCGGGCTCGGCGTTGATGATGAACCAGCCCATCAGCATCGCAAGGGGGGCAAGGAGATAGACCTTCCACCCCTCGGCCAGCGCGGCACCGAGCGCGTAGCCCAGCGGCGAAAAGCCGACGTTCACGCCCGTGAGGAACAGCACGAGACCTAAGTATGTATAGAGAATACCAATCACGATGCGCATGAAAGGCAGCTTGCGGAGCTTGAGCGAAATGACCTGAAAAATCAGGAAGAAGACAACGATCGGCAGCAGCGCCATTGTCACTTCCCATAAATACTCCGGCAGGGCATGCAGATAGTCCTTGCCGAGCTCTACCGTAGTGGCGACGCCAGAGACGGCGCCGCTTTCGCCCTGCGCGGGCTGCGTTTTATAGATCGCACCGAGCAGCAGCACCGATAAGATCGGCCCGATCGAGCACAGACCGACGAGGCCGAAGCTGTCCGCCTTGGCATTTTCGTCGCTTCGAATGGACGCAACGCCGACGCCGAGCGCCATGATGAACGGCACGGTCATCGGCCCCGTTGTCACGCCGCCGGAGTCGAACGCGACGGAGAGAATGCTCTCATCCGACAAAAACGCCGCGGCAAAGACGATGGCGTAAAATACGATCAGCATCGTGCGCAGCGAGATCGAAAAGAGAATGCGCACCATGCACAGCATCAGAAAGAAGCCGACGCCGACCGAAACGGTCAAGATCAACACCGTTGTGTCGATCTCCGGCACGTTGCCCGCGAGCACCTGCAAATCCGGCTCCGCCACCGTGATGGCGACGCCGAGGGCGAAGCTCACGGTCAGGATGAGCGGCAGCTTGCGCGATTTCGTCAGCTTGGAGCCCATGTAGTTGCCGATGCGGCTCATCGACATGTCCGCGCCCAGCGTGAAGAGCCCCATGCCGAGGATCAGCATGGCCGTGGCGATCACGAACGAGAGCATCAGTCCCGCGTCTACCGGCACGAGCACAAAGCTGATCGCCATAACGATCAGGCTGATGGGCAGGACGGAGGCGGTGGCTTCTTTCAGTTTTTCCATTAAGATCTGTTTCTGATACAAAACCTCACTCCTTTATCAATTCAATACTTCCAAAAATATCATAGCAGAGATTCGCCGCGATGAACAGGGAAAAAGGGTAAAGGATGTGTTAAGCTTGTTCACCAGACGTGGACGAAAACAGCGGAATGGTCAAACCATCCCGCCGCTTTCCCATTTTTAATGCATATTATTTACTGTGCCGCGTGCGCACATCCGCGCTCGAGAGAGCGGCGGATGTTGCCGTCGAGCATTCCGCCGAGATCATCGATGAACGAATCCGGCTCGCCCTTCATGCCGCTGCCGATCCATTCAAGCGTCAGCCCTGCGAGCGCTGCCGTGTAGAAGCGCGCGAGCGCCATGATCTGGCTTTCGCTGACGTTCAGGCCCTCGGCCTCCTTGCGGACGTAAGAAAGCATTGTCGTCAGGATCGTTTTATGATAATATCTTGCCAGAATATCGCTGTGGGCGGAGTTGTGCAGGTGCAGGATCATGCGCTTGTTCTCCGCGGCGAAAGACGTGGCGGTCAAAAATGCCTTCTGCCACGATTCATAGCCCTCCACGCGCTCGGAGAGCTTTTCAATCTCCGACTCGAACACGTCCTCGGCCAGCGCGTAGATGTCAGTGTAGTAATAATAAAAAGTGTTCCGCGTGACCTCGCTTCTCTCCGCGATGTCGCGGACGGAGATCTTGTCGAAGGGACGCTCTGCCAGAAGCTCGATGAAGCTGCGGCGGATGGCGTTTTTGGTGCGCAGAGCCATGGGTAGGTTCCTCCCTTTCTCAATTCGCTTTCATTCATTATATCCGATATGGGAAAAACTTGCAAGTGACAAAATCGTGAACATTTAACGAAATCTTTACACTATACTCGCCGCTTCCTGTCGGAAACTTGGTCAGCCTCGCGGGAGTGTGAAAACTTTGTGCGCCTTGCGGACTTTGCCACTTTCCCCGCTTCCGTATTCCCGCTATCATCAGACTGTCAAAAACTGAGACAGCGCTCTTTCCCCATGCGAACGAGCAGAAAGGAAGCGAAAGCGATGAAAACCTATTTCACCTCTGAGTCCGTCACGTGCGGACATCCTGATAAAGTCTGCGACCAGATCGCCGACGCAGTGCTCGATGACATCCTTGCCAACGATCCCGACGCACACGTCGCCTGCGAGGTGACGGCCTGCACCGGCGAAGTCCACCTGATGGGCGAGATCACCTCATCCTATGTGCCGGACTATGAAGCCATTGCGCGCAAGGTCATCGCCGAGATCGGCTATACCGTGCCCGCCGTCGGCTTTGACGCCGAAAACGTGCGCATCCGCGTCAGCATCCACACCCAGTCGCCGGACATCGCGCGCGGGGTTGACCGCGGCGCGCCGGAGGAAGCCGGCGCGGGCGATCAGGGTATGATGTTCGGCTACGCCTGCTGCGAGACCGGCGCGCTGATGCCGCTGCCGATCACGCTTGCGAACCGCCTGACGAGAAAGCTCGAGCAGGTGCGGCGCGAAAAGCTGCTGCCGTATCTTCTGCCGGACGGCAAGGCGCAGGTCAGCGTCGAATACGAGGACGGCAAGCCCAAACGCATTTCCGCCGTCGTCGTCTCCGTGCAGCACAGCGCGGAGGTCGGCATCGACGCGCTGCGCGATGCGATCTTAGAACAGGTCATTTTTCCTGTGCTGCCGCCGGAACTGCTCGACGAGCACACAGAGTATTTCATCAACCCGACGGGACGATTTGTCGTTGGCGGACCCGCGGGCGACAGCGGCCTTACCGGCCGCAAGATCATCGCCGACACCTATGGCGGCATGGCGCGCCACGGCGGCGGGGCGTTCTCGGGCAAGGACCCGAGCAAGGTCGACCGCACGGGCGCTTACATGGCGCGCTATCTCGCCAAGAACATTGTGGCCGCGGAGCTGGCCGACCGCTGCGAGATCGAGCTTGCCTATGCCATCGGCCTCGCCGACCCTGTGAGCGTGATGGTCGACACGTTCGGCACGGGGCGCGTGAGCGACGAGAAGATCGCGAGCTGGCTTATGGAGCATATCGACATGCGCCCAGGCAGCATCACGTCGCGCTTTGAACTGCGCCGCCCGATCTACCGCCACGTCTCCTGCGGCGGACACTTCGGCGAAAATGCCGTGGGTCTTCCGTGGGAGTGGACCGACATCGCCGAGGTGCTGCAAAAGGAAATTTTATCATAACATTATCTGCGAAGGCGGGGAGGAACAGCATTGAAAAGCAAACGGAGCAGACCCTATCTCGTCAGCGGTCTCACGCTGGCGCTGATCTTTGTTGCCATCATCCTTGTTTTCCGCGACGTGCTGCCCGATATCGTCAAGGACCTGAGTACTGTGCCGTTCTGGGGTGTGCTGCTCCTGCTCGCACTCGGCTTTGCCTACGAGGCGATGGAATCCGTGCTGTGCCTCGTCATCATCCACCACAAAAAGCCGGACTGCACGTTTATTGACGCGCTGCGCGTGACATTCCTCGGCGTGTTCGGCAATATCGCGACGCTGGGTGCGGGCACGCTGCCGATGCAAAGCTTTTACCTTTACAGGCGAGGCCTGGACGCAGGCAGCGGGCTCGGCATCATGGCGAGCGAGTACGTGCTGCACAAGATATCCGTGCTGATTTACGCGACGGTCGCGCTGCTGCTCGGCGGCGACTGGCTGGAGCAGAGCGCCAGCGGCCTTGCACGCTATCTTCTGATCGGCTATGTCATCGGCGCGCTCATCGTGATCGCGCTCACGCTGCTCTACACCTGGGATAAGGTGCTGAAGTTAGTGCTGATGCTGCTCGGCAAGCTCCCGCACACGCCGAAGTGGGACGAACGCCGCGAAAAGTGGGCGAATAGTCTCACCGAGCTCAACCGCGAGGCGAAAAAGGTGCTGCTCGTTCCGTCAATCCGCGTCAAAGGTATCGCCGTGAGCCTTGTGAAGCTCTTCGTGCTCTATTCCATCCCCTATGCCGCGCTGCGGCTCGTGGGCTGTACGGCGCTTAAC
>OJQF01000649.1_pt1 | contig 17003 bp, 10 predicted proteins | sample 1598681 | NCBI WGS metagenome assembly OJQF01 (sample SAMN03922506, study PRJEB24848) | human gut metagenome | isolation source: stool sample | host: Homo sapiens | place: Germany | collected 2011-11 | reverse complement strand
TGTATAAGAGACAGGCGCTAACTGCGCCAACCTGATGGAGGAAGCCGCAAACAAGACCGAGGGCGTTGCCTCCGCAAGCGTCAATTTTATGATGCAGAAGATGAGCGTGGAATTCGCCGAGGGCGCGGATGAGAAAAAGACGATGAAGGCCGTCCTCAAGGCCTGCAAGAAAGTCGAGCCGGACTGCGAGATCGAGCTGTAAGCAAGCACGGCAGCAGCGCCTCCGATGCTGCTGCCTTTATCTCAAATAAGAAGGAAAGGGTGCGCTTCCCCATGACGAAGAAACAGAAGAAAATGCTGATCCGGATCTGCATCGCGATCGTGCTGCTGCTGATCGCGAAGTTCGTCCCGATGCCCGGCGCGGTGCGGATCGTGCTGTTCGCCGTGACGTATCTGGTCATCGGCTATGATATCCTGAAAAAGGCCGCCAAGGGTATCGGCAACGGCCGTGTGTTCGACGAGAACTTCCTGATGGCCATCGCCACGCTCGGTGCGATCGCGCTGGCGGTCTACAAAAAGGACACGGACCTCACCGAGGCCGTCGCCGTTATGCTGTTCTACCAGATCGGCGAGCTGTTCCAGAGCTACGCGGTCGGCAAGAGCCGCCGGAACATCACTGCGCTCATGGACATCCGCCCGGACTATGCCAACATCGAAACAGACGGCAAGCTCGAGCAGGTCGACCCGGATACGGTTGCGGTCGGCAGCGTGATCGTCGTGCAGCCGGGCGAAAAGGTGCCGATCGACGGCGTCGTCGTCGAGGGCACGGCCAGTCTCAACACCAGCGCGCTGACCGGCGAGAGCCTGCCGCGTGAGATCATCCCCGGCGAGGAGGTCATCAGCGGCTGCATCGACATGTCCGGCGTGCTGAAGATCCGCACGACGAAAAACTTCGGCGAATCGACGGTCTCGAAGATCCTGGAGCTGGTCGAGGAGTCGTCCTCCCGCAAGTCGCGGTCGGAGGCGTTCATCTCCAAATTTGCGCGGGTCTATACCCCCGCCGTGTGCTGCTCGGCGCTGGCGCTGGCAGTTCTGCCGCCGGTCATCAATCTGATCGCGGGCAATCCGGCCGCGTGGGCGATCTGGATCTACCGCGCGCTGACGTTCCTGGTCATCTCCTGCCCCTGCGCGCTGGTCGTCAGCATTCCGCTGAGCTTCTTCGCGGGCATCGGCGGCGCGAGCAAGGCCGGTGTGCTGATCAAGGGCTCGAACTACATGGAGACGCTTTCGCAGACGAAGATCGTGGTCTTCGACAAGACCGGTACGCTGACCAAGGGTGTATTTGAGGTCAGCGGCATCCACCACAACGAGCTGGAAAACGAGAAGCTCATCGAGCTGGCCGCGCATGCCGAGTGCGCCTCCTCGCACCCCATCAGCAAGAGCCTGCAGTGGGCCTACGGCAAGCCGATCGACCGCAGCCGCGTGTCCGATATCGAGGAGATCAGCGGCCACGGTCTGACCGCCACGGTCGACGGGATGAAGATCGCCATTGGCAACGACAAGCTGATGGAAAAGCTGGGCGTAGACTGCATCCCCTGCCACTGCGTCGGCACGATCCTGCATATCGCGATCGACGGCAAATATGCCGGTCACATCGTGATCTCCGACATTGAAAAGCCGGACGCACGGGCGGCCATTGCAGCACTCAAGCGAACGGGCGTGCAAAAAACCGTCATGCTGACGGGCGATACGAGGCGCGTGGCGGAGCAGGTCGCGAAGGATCTCGGCGTAGACGAGGTCCACAGCGAGCTGCTGCCGGCCGACAAGGTCACGCAGGTAGAAAAGCTGCTGGCAGAAAAAAGCCCGAAGGCCAAGCTCGCCTTCGTCGGCGACGGCATCAACGACGCGCCGGTCCTCTCGCGGGCGGACATCGGCATCGCGATGGGCGCGATGGGCTCCGACGCAGCGATCGAAGCGGCGGACGTCGTGCTGATGGACGACGACCCGATGAAGATCTCCAAGGCCATCGGCATCTCCCGCAAGTGCATCCGTATCGTGTACGAGAACATCGTGTTCGCGCTGGTCGTCAAGGCGGTCTGCCTGATCCTCGGCGCGTGCGGCATCGCGGATATGTGGCTGGCCATCTTCGCCGACGTCGGCGTCATGATCCTCGCCGTCCTCAACGCCATCCGCGCACTGGCTGTGAAGAACGTCTGAGTCCCAAAAGGTATAAAAACGTGGGAGGGTTCGAATCCCTCCCACGTTTTTGCATGATGTGACTTACTCCAGCAAGGCTTCCGTCTTGACTTTTTCTTCATTCCATGCTGCCTTTTTCATGAGCAAGCCGCCATAATCAGGCTGCGCACCGAGCAACGAGGCCTGGAGCGAGAGTGCCAGTACTGGTGGCTTGCTCTTTTATGATCTCAGATAAAATTTCATCTTTACATTTTCTGTTTCTTCTGTTATCCTGTCAGAGAAAGAACTGTGTGATGTTGAGCGAGCCCCTCCGGAAACGGCTGAGGGCACGACGCCGCCGGCAGTTCCTTTTATAAGAAGAACTCGTGTCGGCGGCTTTTGCCGTTGACCCCGGCAGTGAAAGTCCGGGGGGCACGGGTTCTTTTTGTTTGAGCATGGCCGCTCCCGACTCTCGTGCTGGTATTCAGCGATAGGTTTCCTCCAGATAGAGCTGGGCGCGGCGCTGGATGCGGGTAGAGATCTGGTCGGCAGTCTGGTCGCCGGAGAGGAAGTATGGGAGCTCGTCGGCGAGGATCTGGCTGATGGCAGCGTCGTAATAAAACACGGACGTCGCCGACTCCTGCAGGGTACGCAGGAGTTTTTCTGCATCCGGGTCTTGCATGGCGGCCGTCTTTTCTTCAAAATCCGCCTGCAGGGGCAGCCAGCCGCCGCGGCCGCGCGCCGCGTAGCGGTCCTCGGTGATGAGCAGCTTCAGGAAGGCCCACGCGCCTTCCTTTTCCTGTGCGCTCACCGGGATGGCCATCGGCAAGTTCAGATAAAAAACCGCACGGCCCGCGCCCGGGAAGCCAGGAAAGGAAAATTGATTCAGACTGTCCGCGTATTCCTCGTCAAAGTCCTGCGCGTGCATGATCGTCAGCGGTTCGAGCAATACCTGACCGGTCAGAAGCGCCTCGCGGCCCGACTCTGCTTCGGGATATGACTGCCGCTGCGCCAGCGCCAGCAGGCGGAGGAAGTCCGGCGAATCGAAATGCGCCTCTGCCGCCTCGTAGTCGACGAAGACCTCCGGCGCGTGGAGCAGCAGCTGCTGCAGCATGGACGCTCCGTCGTCCTGTGCAAAGACCGCTGTCAGCGCCGGATGCGCCTGCACAGTATCCAGAAACTCCGCCATCGTCCAGTCCGCTTCCCCGCCGACGGTCTCCGGCAGCCCCATCGCGGTTTCCAGCAGGTAGGTCTGCGGCAGGCGGTACAGTGCGCCGTTCGTTTCGAGCGCGCGGAGCAGGTTCTGCGTGAAGTCGGTGCGGGAAAGCGTCTCGTCCGCGTCGATCCACGGGTACAGGTCCTCCAGCAGTCCCTGCCGCGCGTAGACTTCATAGGGCAGACCGTTCACGAACAGAAGGTCCGGGCTCTGGCCGTAGAGGAGGTCCATCAAAAGCTGCTGGTCCGCCTGTTCTCCGTACTGCGCCTCATAGTCGACGAATTCGACCTGATATTCGGGGTACAGGGAGGAAAAATCGCGGACGGCCATGGAAAAGATGCTGCTGCGGCTGCCCGCGACACGGATGGTGCACTTTTCCGGGAGCTTGCCCTCCACAGGCGTCAGCCAGAACAGCGTGCAGCCGGGTTCCCCGGATGCGGACGGGGCCCACTCGAAGCCAAGGTAGCGGTCGTTTCCCAGGCTGCAGAAATCGAGGACGTCCCCGGCGTACAGGCCGACGGCGTCGCAGGTGAACAGCTGCGTGACCGCTTCCTCGGCGATCGACCAGCCGAAAAAAGCGTCGTTGGCGCAGACGATGCAGTCATAGGGCGTCTGGTCCCCCGGGTAAAGCTGCTCGATGCCGGTGCAGAACAGGTCCGGCATCGAGCAGAGGCGGCGGATCGTGCCGTCTTCCAGCAGATAGAGCACCTGTTCCTGCCGCGCCCACGCAAGCAGACGGCCGTCCTGCGCGGAGAAAAAGCGGTCGATGGCGGGTGCTTCCTGCTTCCAGAGAAGCATCCCGTCCAGCGAACAGGCAAGGACGCAGGCACCATCCGCCGCGAGATAGACTGTGTCTTCCCGGACGGCCATTGCCGTGATGTTGGAGCAGCCGGTCAGCGCGGCGTCCAGGCTGGCTTCCATGTCCGGGCCATGGAGCGCCCATTGGGTCCCATCCTCCCCTGCCGCTTCCAGCGAGAACAGCCGCTCCCCGTCCAGCGCGGCCTGCACGACCCTCCCGTCCGGCGAGACAGCCAGCGTCTGCACGACGCAGCTGCGGTCGGGCGCGTAGAAGGCGGCGGCCTCGGTATCGTTCTCCGCTTCGTCCTGCGCGAAGATCATGCCGGTCAGCACCGCGCCCTTGTCGTACGGCAGCAGATGTTCGCCGAGGTCAAGAAGCTCCGGCTCTGTGCGGCCCAGCCGGTACTGCGTCGCGGGGATCCGGACGGAGAGACCGGAGATTGTCTGCTCCGGGTCGGTCTTTGCCGTCTGCGCCGGTTCCGGCGCGGGCGGACTTTCTTTTTTGCAGGCAGAACAGGCGCACAGCAGCACGCAGGCCAGCAGGAACGCAAAAAGTCGCTTCATATCCGCACCTCCGAAAGTTTACTTTTGTAGACTTATCGTAGCATATAAGTCTACTCTTGTCAACCACGCAAAGACGAAAAAACAGGCGCTGCCGGAGCAGCGCCTGTCTGGTTGCGGTGTGGGAATTAGCCCAGCTCGGAGAAGTACTTGATGGTGCGGACCATCTGGCTGGTGTAGGAGTTCTCGTTGTCGTACCAGGAAACGACCTGAACCTGGGTGTCGCCGTTCGGCAGGGGCAGGACCATGGTCTGGGTGGCATCGAACAGGGAACCGAAGCGCATGCCGATGATGTCGGAGGAAACGATCTCGTCGGTGTTGTAGCCGAAGGACTCGGTGGCCTCAGCCTTCATCTGTGCGTTGACCTGGTCGACCGTAACAGCGCCCTTGACAACAGCGTTCAGGATGGTGGTGGAGCCGGTCGGGGTGGGAACACGCTGTGCAGCGCCGATGAGCTTGCCGTTCAGCTCCGGGATGACGAGGCCGATGGCCTTGGCAGCACCGGTGGAGTTCGGGACGATGTTGACAGCGGCTGCGCGGCTGCGGCGGAGGTCACCCTTGCGCTGCGGGCCGTCGAGCGGCATCTGGTCGCCGGTGTAGGCGTGGATGGTGCACATAATGCCGGACTCGATGGGAGCCAGGTCGTTCAGAGCCTTGGCCATCGGAGCGAGGCAGTTGGTGGTGCAGGAAGCGGCGGAGATGATGTTGTCTTCCTTGGTCAGGGTCTTGTGGTTGACGTTGAAGACGATGGTGGGCAGGTCATTGCCGGCCGGAGCGGAGATGACGACCTTGCGGGCGCCAGCGTCGATATGAGCCTGCGCCTTGGCCTTGCTGGTGTAGAAGCCGGTGCACTCGAGAACAACGTCGACACCCAGCTTGCCCCAGGGCAGATCAGCAGCGTTCGGCATCTTGTAGATGACGATCTTCTTGCCGTCGACAACGATGTAGTTGTCTTCGCCTTCGCCCTCATGGAAATCAACGGTGTGGCCCTGCGCAACGTAGTTGCCCTGCGTGGAGTCGTACTTCAGCAGGTGCGCGAGCATCTTGGCGGAAGTCAGGTCGTTGATGGCGACGACTTCGTAGCCCTCAGCGCCGAACATCTGACGGAAAGCCAGACGGCCGATACGGCCAAAACCATTGATCGCAACTTTAACAGACATAATGAATTTCCTCCTTATTACCTGCCGGCACGGGGCCGGCCAATGTACTGTAGTTTCCCACAACATTCTGTTAAATTATACCGCAACATTCGTGGGCTGTCCAGTATTATTTTGCCCAAAAACCAACGTTTTTACCGAAAAAATATCTACAATTTCGCCCGTTTGTCCAAATAAATTATGAGCGTGCCTAAAAAAGTTTTTACAGTTTCCCAAATCCGGAAACCGGGCCGCCCGCGGCGCGGAAATTCCTCCCGCCGGGCATGTCCGCCGGCGCGTTTACCGGGTCAGGACCGTGCCGTCCTTGCGGCCGGTCAGCGCGCCGTGCAGGATCGCGGGTTGGCCGCTCACGAAGACAGTGTCGAGGCCGTCGGAGAACTGCGCGGGGTCCTGATAGGTCGCGCGGGTGTGGATCTGCGCGGGGTCAAAGATGTTGATGTCGGCGTCCATCCCCTGCGCAAGCACCCCCTTGGTCCGAAGGCCCATGACCGCAGCCGGGCGGCCGGTCACCTTATGCACGGCTGCTTCAAGCGAGAGGACCTGCTTTTCGCGGACAAAATGCTCCAGCAGCGTGGTATAGGTCCCGTAGACGCGCGGGTGGAGCATGCCGGTGGTGGGATAGGTGCTGTCGGAGATGACGCAGCTGTGTGCGTCGCGCAGGATATCGCAGATATCGTCCTCCGCGGCGATGAAGTCGATCATGGTCACGTCGCAGTGCGCGGCCTGCAGAAGGTCAAACAGGCAGGTAAAGGGGTCCTTCCCCTGCTGCTCGGCGATCTGCGCGATGCTCTGGCCCTCGTACTGCCGCAGCCCGTCCAGCCGGACGCTGGAAACGACGATATTTTCAAACCCGGCCAGCAGCGAGATATTTTCAAAGTCGCTGCCCGTCAGCATCCGGGCCTTGAGCGTTTCGCGGAAGGCGGGGTCGGCCAGATGCTCGGTCAGGGCCTCCATGCCGCCCTGCTGGGTCTCCGGCGGCAGGACGTGGACGAGCTGGGTCGAACCCGCAGTATAGGGATAGACGTCACAGGCGATCCGGACGCCCTCCTGCCGGGCTTCCGCCATCAGGCGGAGCATCTCGGGCGTACATCTGCGCCAGTTGGCCTTGCCGATGGACTTGAGGTGGCTGATCTCGACGGGCGTGCGCAGCGCGCGCGCGACCGCGATCATCTCCCGGAGCGCCCCCACCACGCCGCTGCCCTCCTGCCGCATGTGGACGGTGATGGGAATGCCGGAATCCTGCAGGGGCCTCAGCGCCTCGATCAGCGTTTCGGTCGAATAGAAGCAGTCCGGCGCGTAGCCGAGGCCGAGGGAAACACCGAGCGCACCCGCGGCAAGCTCCCGTTCAATCAGGCTCCGGACCGTGCGCAGCTGCGCCGCGTCCAGTGTCGGTGCGGAGAAGCCGGCCGCACAGGCGCGGATGGTGCCGCTGCCGGCCAGCATGGCAGTATGGATGGGGCTGGGCTGCCTGCGGGCGGCATCCAGATAGGCCTGCATCGAGCTGCAGTCCGCGTCCGCGGGCAGCTCACCCGTGACCGGGGTCAGATAGGCCTCGATCTCCGCGCGGTATGGTCCGCTGCAGGGCGTAATAGACAGGCCGCAGTTGCCGTTTACAATCGTGGTCAGGCCCTGTTTGAGCTCCAGCTCGCCGAAATGCGGGCGGAAGAGCGCCGCGTCGGCATGGCGGTGGATGTCGATAAAACCGGGAGTGACGGTCTTCCCTGCCGCGTCAATGACGGTCCCGGCCTGTGCGGCAGACAGATCGCCGATGGCGGCGATCTTCCCGTCTGTGATGCCGACGTCCGCCCGGCGGGCAGGGCTGCCGGTGCCGTCGATGAGTTGTCCGTTTTTGATCAGATAGTCGAACATAGTCCCATTCCTTTACATAGACGCAGAGCGCAAGACCGGTCACCCGGCCCTGCGCTGCGTTTTTTTATTTTACGGGTTTGATGTGCCAGATCTCATCCGCGTACTGACGGATGGTGCGGTCCGAGGAGAACTTGCCTGCGGAGGCGACGTTCTCAAGGCACTTGCGGCCGAAGGACAGCCGGTCACGGTAGTCGCGGTTGGCCTGCAGACGGGCCTTTTTGTAGCTGTCAAAGTCGTAGAACAGGAAATACTGGTCCGGCTTGTGCCAGCTCGCACCCTTGAGCAGGGAGGTATAGAGCTCGTGCTGCTCCTCGTCGGTCGGGACCGTGCCGTCGATCAGCGTATCGACCGCGCGGCGCAGGGCCGGGTCAGCTTCATAGAAGCTGCGGGCGTTGTAGTTGGGCTTCACCATGTTGATCTCCTCAACGGTGGCGCCGAAGATATACTCATTTTCGCGGCCCGCCTGCTCAGCGATCTCCACGTTCGCGCCGTCGAGCGTGCCGAGGGTGACCGCGCCGTTGAGCATGAGCTTCATGTTGCCCGTGCCGGAAGCCTCGGTGCCGGCCGGCGAGATCTGCTCGGAGATATCCGCTGCGGGGATGATATGCTCGGCGTAGGAGCAGTTGTAGTTCTGGACGAAGACGACCTTCATGACGCCTTCCATGGCCGGATCATTGTTGATGAGCTCGGCAATGCGGTTGACATAATGAATGATCGCTTTCGCGCGGCGGTAGCCCGGCGCGGCCTTGGCGCCGAAGATGAAGGCGGTGGGCGTGAAATCGGTAAGCGTGCCGTCCTTGATGGACAGGTAGAGGTCCATGATGCACAGCGCGTTGAGCAGCTGACGCTTATACTCGTGCAGACGCTTGACCTGCACATCGAAGAGGAAGGACGGGTCGAGCGCGACGCCCTCATGTTCCTCGATCACGCGGCACAACTGGCGCTTTTTCTCGAGCTTGATGGCGTTGAACTGCTTGACGGTCATCTCGTCGATGCTGTTTTTCAGTCCGGCCAGCTTGTCGAGGTCCTTGAGATAGCCCGTGCCGATCCGGCTGTCGATCAGGCCGCACAGCTCCGGGTTCGAAAGGCCCAGCCAGCGGCGGGGCGTGATGCCGTTGGTCTTATTCTGGAAGCGCTCGGGATAGACGGCGTACCAGTCCTTGAACAGATCGTCCTTGAGGATCTGGGAGTGGATCTCGGCCACGCCGTTGACCGCGGTGGACATGTAGACGGACAGATTCGCCATGTGCGCCTGGCCATCCTTGACGATGAAGAGTTTCGAATGCGGATGCTCCTGCTTGAGCCGGGCGTCGATGCGCTCGATGATCTCGCAGACCTCGGGCACGACGGACCGCAGCAGCTCCAGATCCCACTTTTCCAGCGCCTCGCCCATGACGGTGTGGTTCGTGTAGGCAAAGACACGGCGCGTGAGCTCAAACGCGGCATCAAAATCAAGGCCCTCGTTCATCAGCAGACGGATGAGTTCGGGGATGGACATGGCGGGGTGGGTGTCGTTCAGCTGAACGGCAACGAACTCCGGCAGACGGTAATAGTCCGCGCCGTGCTGCGCGCGGTAGTCGCGCAGGATATCCTGCAGCGAGGCACTGGAGAGGACATATTGCTGCTTAACGCGCAGGCGCTTGCCCTCCCAGGTCGAATCGTTCGGGTAGAGCACGCGGGTGATGTCCTCGGCCTTGTTCTTCTTTTCCAGCGCCTTGACATAGTCCTGGGCGTTGAAGGCGTCGAAGTTCAGCTCCTCCTCTGCCTCGCACTGCCACAGGCGGAGCGTACCGACAGTCGTGGTCTTATAGCCGATGACCGGCATGTCGTAGGGCACGCAGTTGACGGTCTGGTCGGCAAAATGGACCTTAACGGCCAGCTTGTCGCGGCGGTGGCTCCAGGGGTCGCCGTATTTGGTCCAGTCGTCGGCGTCCTCGCGCTGGCAGCCGCCCACAAACGACTGCTTGAACAGGCCGAAGCGGTAGCGCAGGCCATAGCCGGTCAGCGGCAGGTCCAGCGTGGCTGCACTGTCCAGGAAGCAGGCGGCGAGACGGCCGAGACCGCCGTTGCCGAGCGCTGCGTCCTCAATATGCTCCAGACAGGCCAGATCGACGCCCTTTTCAGCGAAGGCGGCCTTCATTTCGCGCAGGATGCCGAGGTTAAAGAGGTTGCTGTAGACCAGACGGCCGACCAGATACTCCGCGGAGAAATAGAACGCGCGGCGGCCCGGCGCCTGACGGCGCTTGGTCTTGGTCCAGTTGTCGCTGATCTCCATCATGATGACCTGGCCCAGCGCCTCATGCAGACGCTCCGGCGTGGTCTCCTGCAGCGTCTCGTCGTGCTGGAAATGCAGCAGCGCTTCGGTCTGCTTTACGATTCGTTCCGAAAAATCACTCATAGGATAACTCCTTCCTGGGCTGCGGCCGGACAAAGCGTCCGGCGGTTTCACAAAAGAGCGCCCACCCTTCCGGCAAGGACGGGTGGGCGCCAGAATGTTCATAGGTATTATACACGATTTGCGCGCGCTGTCAAACCTGCAATTTTTGCAGCCAGCGCGTCGTTGGCTGCACCGGGCAGCATCCGCCAGCGCCAGTTAGAGGGCAGGAGCCTGCCGGGCTCGTTCATGCGGGCCTCTTTGCCGAGACGCAGGTAGTCCTGCATCTGCATGATGAACAGCTGCGCTCTGGACTGCATACCGGCCTCAATGATGGCGTCCGCCAGATCGTCCGCCGCGCTGATGCCGAGATACTCGCGCGCATAGGCGTCGCATTCAGCATCCAGGCCCTCGCACCACTGGATGAGCGTCTCATTGTCGTGCGTGCCGGTGTAGCAGATGCAGTTTTCCGGATAGCGGTCCGGCAAATAATTACTGGGCTCACGCGGGTCAAAGGCGAATTCGAGCACCTTCATGCCGGGGAAGCCGGATTCCTTGACCAGCTTCTGCACCTCGGGCGTCAGGAAGCCAAGGTCCTCCGCGATGAAATCGGTATCCGGGCAGTTTTCGCGGATCGCGCGGACGAGCTTCATGCCGGGGCCCTGGATCCACTCGCCCTTGCGGGCGGTGCGGTTGACGGCCGGGATGGCCCAATAGCTCTCGATGCCGCGGAAATGGTCGATGCGGACGACGTCGAAGTTCTCTCCCGCCGCGCGCAGACGGCGCATCCACCAGGAGAAGCCATCCTGCTCCATGCGCTCCCAGTCGTAGATGGGGTTGCCCCAGTACTGGCCGTTGGCGTTGAACCCATCGGGCGGGCAGCCCGCGACGACACGCGGACGGCGCGTGCGGGTCAGCTGGAAGTTCTCGGGGTGCGACCAGACGTCGGCGGAGTCCAGCGGGACGTAGATGGGGATATCGCCGATGATCTGGATGCCGTTTTCGTGCGCATAGGCGCGCAGACGCTGCCACTGGGTGTGGAAGCAGAACTGCAGGAAGCTCTGGAAATCGATCTCGTCGCGCAGCTGCTCACGGTAGCGCGCCATGGCCTCCGGCTGGTGCATCCGGATATCGAGCGGCCACTGTGTCCACGGGCCGTCGTTATAATATGCTTTGACGGCCATAAAGAGCACGTACTCATCGAGCCACGACTTCTGCTGCTCGAGATATTCGGCGTAGCCGTCCGCCGGGGCCTTGTGGAAGCGGCTCCAGGCCAGATGCAGCACATGCAGGCGCTGGTCATACATGGTGGAGAAATCCACCTGGTCTTCCCTGCTGCCCCAGCTGACGCGATCCAGCTCCTCCTGCTTCAGCCAGCCGTTCTGAACGAGCTGGTCGAGGTCGATGAGGTACGGATTGCCCGCGAAGGTGGAGAAGGCCTGATACGGCGAATCTCCGTAGCCGGGCGGGTTGATCGGAAGGATCTGCCAGTAGGTCTGCCCGGCTTTTTTGAGAAAATCAATAAAGTCAAAGGCACTTTTCCCCATGCTGCCGATGCCGTAGGGCGACGGCAGAGAGGTGATGTGCATCAGGATACCACTGCTTCGTTTCATAGTCTCACTCTTTATTCTATTCGCTCTCGTCGGAACGCGCCGAAGCAGCGGCGATGCGGCTGCTCAGTCGCTTTCCAGTTTTCTGACGCTCTCCCGGTTGGAGAGCGTAAACGGTACGGTCAGGTGGCGGGCAGGGCCGCCATGCTCGGTGCAGTCCATCAAAACCATGAAGCTGCGCCGGGCAAGAAGCTCCACGGACTGGCAGACCGTCGAAAGCTTCGGCGTATAGAAGCTGCCGATCTTCAGTCCATCGTAGCCGATGATGGAGATATCATCCGGCACGCGCTTGCCCGCGTCCACGAGCGCGCGGATCGCGCCGATGGCGATGACATCTGCCATGGCAAACACGGCCGTGACCTGCGGCGTCTGCCGCAGGACCGCCTGCATGCCGGCATAGCCGTCTTCGTAGCTGTAGCGGCCGGTATGGTAGAAGGTCTGCTCGTCGAAGTGCATGCCGTTTTTCTCAAACGCCTCCACGCAGCCCTCATAGCGCTGGGCCGACGTATCGGACAAGGACCGGTCGCCGCCGAGCACCGCGATCTGGCGGTGACCGCAGCGGATCAGATAATCCACCGCGCAGGCTGCGCCCTGACGGTCGTTCGTCGTGACGCTGGAGAGATTTTCAAACGGCAGCTCGCTCGCGTCGTTGGTCACGACAACGGCGGGCACGTGGATCTTTTCAAAGTCGCCGCAGAAGTAGCGGTTCGTGCCGCCCAGGAACATCACGCCCATGGGCTTGCGCTCGCGGCAGAGCTTGACGGCGCGCAGCACCTCGTTTTCATCCTCATCGATGAAATCCACGATCAGCGGATGCGTCGTGCGGGAAAACAGGGACTGCAGCTGCTCGACCATGCTCGCAAACATCTCGTTCGCCGTGCCCTTGACGATGATGAGCACCGCATTGGAGCGCTGCTGCTTGAGCAGCTGCGCGCTTTCGTTGAGCTCAAATCCGCTTTCTTCGGCAATGGCAAGGATCGCGGCGCGCGCCTTGTCGGAAACGTTCGGCTGGTTGTTGAGCACGCGCGAAACGGTCCCGAGCGAATAGCCGCTCAGTCTTGCCAGATCTTTGATCGTCATAGCTGTTTACTCCCTCTTGGATGATTCCATGTCTGCATCACTATAATACAGGTTTTCACAAAAATCCACAGAAAGCAAACAATTTTTTGTTTTTACCCCTTGACGGCGCCTGCGGCGACGCCCTTGATGATATACTTCTGGCAGCAGAGGTAGAAGATAACGACCGGGACGATGGACATCAGGATCAGCGCCATCGTCGCGCCCATATCGACCGAGCCGTAGCTGCCCTTGAGGTACTGAATGTGGATCGGAATGGTGCGGAATTCATTGATATCCAGCACCAGATACGGCAGCAGGTAGTCGTTCCAGACCCACATGATCTCCAGAACGCCGACGGAGATGAAGGTCGGCTTCATCATGGGCAGGACGACCTGGAAGAAGGTCTGCACGGGGTTGCAGCCGTCGATGACCGCGGCCTCCTCGATGGAGCGCGGGATGGACTTGACGAAGCCCGCGAACATGAACACGGCAAGGCCCGCGCCGAAGCCGAGGTAGATGATGGGGATGGTCCACGGCCGGTTGAGCTTCAGGGTATCGGCGGTCTTGGCCAGCGTGAACATGACCATCTGGAACGGGACGACCATCGAGAACACGCACAGGTAGTACACCACGCGGCAGATCAGGCTGTCGACACGGGAGATATACCAGGCGGCCATGGACGTACAGATGAGGATCAGGGCCGAGGACAGCAGCGTGATCATCAGGCTGTATTCGACCGAACGGTAGAACGGGTAGTTGCCGAAGGTCATACCCTTGATATAGTTCTGCAGGCCCATGAAGGTATCGGACGCCGGGAATGCGAAGGTATCGAGGTTGATGGCGGCGTTCGATTTCAGGGAGTTCACCAGAACGATGAAGATCGGGTAGAGATACGCGATGGCGATGATCGTGAAGACGACCGTCAGCACGGTATGGGAGCGGCGGTCTTTCTGGAAGCCGTTGTTTTTCATTACTGATCGACCTCCTTCTTTCTGGTGGCGACGAGCTGGGCGATGCTGATGATGGCGACCAGCACGAAGAACACGACGGCCTTGGCCTGGCCGGGCCCCTTGGAGTTGGAGGTATTGGAGTTGACGATGTTGAGCGCCAGCATTTCCGTCGTCTTGATGACACTGCCGTCGGCCAGCGTCTTGAACGGCGAACCGCCCGTCAGGGCCAGGTTCTGGTCATAGAGCTTGAAGCCGTTGGTGAGCGAAAGGAAGGTGCAGATGGTGATGGACGGCATGACGTTCGGGATGGTGATATGCCAGAGGGTCTTCCAGCCGGAAGCGCCGTCGATCTTCGCGGCCTCGAGCATATCCTCCGGGATGGCCTGCAGACCCGCGATATAGATGATCATCATATAGCCGATCTGCTGCCAGCACATCAGTATGATGAGGCCCCAGAAGCCGTATTTTGTTTCGAGCACCACAGCGGTATCAAAGTGGCTGAGGATGCCGTCGAAGATCATGAGCCAGATATAGCCAAGGACGATGCCGCCGATCAGGTTCGGCATAAAGAAGACCGTCCGGAAGATATTCGAGCCCTTGATGCCCTTCGTCAGGACATAGGCGACGGCGAATGCCAGCACATTGATGATGAGCAGCGACACGAGCGCGAACAGCGCCGTGTACCAGAACGCGTGCAGGAAGCCATCGTCCTGGAAAATGGTCTGGTAGTTCTTCAGGCCCACCCAAGTCCATTTGCTGGTTGTCTTGAACTTGCAGAAAGACAAAAACAGGCCCTTGGCAAACGGATACAGGAAGCCCACGCAGAACGCGGCGAACGTCGGCAGCAGGAACAGCCAGCCCCAGCGCTGGATCGGCCGGCGGATCAGGCTACATGACAGCGACGCGTCGTCATGTTTTCTTTTTTTCATCACGCTTCTCCTTCGTGTTAAAATTTCTCAGACCGGCGTCCGCCGCTGCGGGCGTCCGTCTGAGAAGTTTTGAAAACGGCTTCTCTCATAAAGAAGGGGGCGTGAGCCCCCTTCTTCAGTTCCTATTTGGTGTTACGCGTTTTCCTTCGCATACTGGGTTGCCCAGCCCTGCACGAATGCAGTCTCGACAGCGGACCAGTCGCCGGTGCCGGCAGTGTACTGGGTCAGAGCGTCGACAACAGCTGCACGCCAGTCGTCAACAGCGGGAGTCCAGTTGAATGCCCAGGTAACAACGTAGTTGCCTTCAGCAGTGTACTTGTTGGCATCCTGGAAGAAGACATTCTCCGGATCCTTGGCGTCCTTGAACGGGCAGGGACCAAACTCTTGTGCCAGCATCGTGGTGCCTTCATCAGAGGTAACGACCCAGACGAGGAAGTCGATGGTAGCCTGAATATCTTCTTCAGAGGATTCGTTGTTGATGGCCCAGCAGTTCTCGGTGCCTGCGCACAGGCCGGCCTTTTCTTCGCCGTCAACGCCGCAGTAGATGGGGATCATAGCCAGATCAGCGGGATCCATGCCGAACGTGCCGGTCAGGTTGGAGTATTCCCAGGTGCCGTTCTGATAGAACGCAGCCTTGCCCTCGCCGAATTCAGCCTCGGACTCGTCGCCGGTAGCGGTGGCCAGAGCAGCGCCGGTGGTAGCGGAATCAGTGGTGTAGAGATCCCAGATGTTCTTGAAGTTCTCGAGGTAAGCGCCGGTGATGGTGGCGGGCTGTGCGGTCACGCCGTCGTCACGGAACTCGTAGTACAGCGGCATGTTGGCCAGGTGGCCGGAGAAGCGCCAGCTGGAGGAGCCTTCGAGGCCGGCGGAGGAGAATGCGTCGAAGCCGAGCTCTTCAGCACGAGCGTGGATGTCGTCAGCGACAGCCTTCAGGGAAGCGAAGTCGGTGATCTCGTCGATGGAGTGGCCGGCCTTCTCAAGCAGAGCCTTGTTGACGATGATGCCGAATGCTTCGTAGCAGTAGCCGATAGACAGCGTCTGGCCGTCTTCACCCTTGAGGTTGAAAGCGTCGGTGGTCATCTGGTCCATGATGGCGGTGCCGTCCAGCGGATAGCAGTAGTCGCCGTAGGAGTTGATGGCGCCCTGGTTGCCGCACTGGAAGAGGGTCGGAGCGGAGCTCTTGTCCAGCTCGGCGGCGAGGGTGGTGTCGTAGGTGCCGGAAGCAGCGGTGACAACCTTGACGGGAACGCCGGTCTGCTCGGTGTAGGTGGCGGCGAGCTTCTGCCAGGCTTCGTCAGCCTCGGGCTTGAAGTTCAGGTAGTAGACAGAGCCGGTCGCTTCGGTCGTGGCGGGCTCTTCCGTCGTCTCAGCGGGTTCTTCGGTAGTTTCTTCGGTGGTTTCTTCTGCAGCCGGGGTAGTCTCGGTCGCAGCGGGCTCTTCGGTCTGTGCGGGCTCGGTCTTGGAAGCGCAGGCAGCCAGACCCAGAACCATCACGAGAGCGAGAAGCATTGCGATGATCTTTTTCATGATATTCCTCCTGTAGTACTGTTTTTGAATTTTGGAAACGTTTCCATTTCCTTTGACCATATTATACTACATTTTGTCGCTTTGAGCAATCAAAAAATGGTCTGAAATAATTTTCAGCGTTTTGCCCAATTTTTATTCTATGTTTTTGTCTATTTTGCTTCCTTCTGAAGCCATGCTTGCGTTTTGCCTGTGCAGCCGATATAATAATACAGAAATTTCTTCCGAAACCGAGGTCCACCGATGAAACTGTTCAATTATGATTCCCCATTCTGGTCGTTTATGTCGCGGCTCGCGGATCTGATCATCCTGAATCTGCTCTGGATCGTGTTCTGCATCCCCGTCGTGACCATCGGCGCGTCGACGACCGCCATGTACCGCGTCACGCTCAATATGGTGCGCGGCGAAGGCAGCGGCGTCGTGCGCATGTTCTGGGACGCGTTCCGCCTGAACCTCAAGCAGGCGGTGCTGATCTTTCTGATCCTGCTGATCCCGGTTCTGCTGGTCGTCTATGAGTTCTGGATGTATCTTTCCGGCGCGGTCGGGCAGTCGATGTGGCTGGGGCTGGTGTTCTGCTGCCCGTCGCTCATTTTGGCGCTGGTGCTCGCCTACGTCTATCCCCTGCTCGCGCAGTTTGACAACAGCATCAAAAATACGCTGAAAAACGCCTGTCTGCTTGCCATCGGCTCGCTCCCCTACTCCCTGGTGATGGCAGCGCTCAACCTCCTGCCCGTGGCGCTCTTCCTGTTTGCCACCAGCTTCTTCTTCCGGACAGCGATCTTCTGGGTCCTGATCGGCGGCGCGCTGGTCGCCTTCGCAAACAGCTGGCTGCTGCGGAAGG
>OJQF01000647.1_pt1 | contig 17139 bp, 12 predicted proteins | sample 1598681 | NCBI WGS metagenome assembly OJQF01 (sample SAMN03922506, study PRJEB24848) | human gut metagenome | isolation source: stool sample | host: Homo sapiens | place: Germany | collected 2011-11 | reverse complement strand
GCTTGATGGAGCCGAAGTAGTGGTCGTCCAGCTCCTGCCCCTTGGGGGGCTTGGCGCCGAACAGCGTGCGGCCGGTGTAGATCAGGTCGTGCCGCTTGTCGTACATGGCCCTGTCGATGAGGAAGTACTCCTGCTCCGGCCCCACGGAGGAGGTCACACGCTTGACATCGTCGTGACCGAACAGCTTCAGGATGCGCAGCGCCTGTTTGTTCAGCGCCTCCATGCTCCGCAGCAGCGGCGTCTTTTTGTCCAGCGCCTCGCCGCCGTAGGAGCAGAAGGCCGTGGGGATGCAGAGGGTCCTGCCCTTGATAAAGGCGTAGCTGGTGGGGTCCCAGGCCGTGTAGCCCCGGGCCTCGAAGGTGGCGCGCAGGCCGCCGGAAGGGAACGAGGATGCGTCCGGTTCGCCCTTGATCAGCTCCTTGCCGGAGAACTCCATCAGCACCCGGCCGTCGGGGGCGGGGGTGATGAAGCTGTCGTGCTTTTCGGCGGTGATGCCGGTCATCGGCTGGAACCAGTGGGTAAAGTGGGTGGCGCCGTTTTCGACTGCCCAGTCCTTCATGGCCGCGGCGACGGCATTGGCCACGGAGGGGTCGAGCTTTGCCCCCTTCTGGATGGTTTGCTTCAGGGAACGATATACATCTGCGGGCAGACGGGCCTTCATGACGCGGCTGTCAAAAACCAGGCTTCCGAAGTATTCCGGTACAGTCAACATGGTCGTACTTCCTTTCAGAAAAAGTAAAAAAAGAGACACCTGCGCCGCAGAGGACTCACCCTCCGAGACGCCAGTGTCTCTCAATGTGGCCGAATATACACCCAAACATTTCAAAAGTCAACCACAAAAACGCAAAAGCGCTGTTTTTTGCACAATCTGCCAGAATGTTGGGAAACGCGCAAAAGCATTTTTTGCAATCTGCCGCATTGAAAGTTTCACGATAGCGGTGTATACTAGAACTGAACGACGGTGTTCTGCAAGTACAGCGGTGCTGTGCCTGCATGACACCGCCGTTTTTTATGTTATGTAGGGAGCTGATGATATGGACAAGCTGGAGGGCCAGGTCCGCATCCCGTCGGGCTGCGCGATCTCCGCCGTTATTTCAAGGGACGGGCACCGGATGACCGGTGAAAAGATCATCGAGAGCATGCGTCCCATGCACGACCGCTCCAACGGTCTGGGCGGCGGCTTCGCGGCCTACGGCATTTACCCCGAATACAAGGACTTCTTCGCCCTGCACATGTTTCTGGAGGACCGTACCGCCCGGAAGAACTGCGAGGCCCTTCTGCGGGAGACCATGGAGATCGTCCATCTGGAGCGCATCCCCATCCGGACGACGCCCGCCATCACCGACGAGCCGCTGATCTGGCGCTTTTTCGTGACGCCGCTGCGCAGTGTGCTGGCGTCCATGCAGATCGACGAGGAGGAGTGCGTGACCCGCACGGTCATGGCCATCAACACGCGGATGAAGGGCGCGTATGTGTTCTCCAGCGGCAAGAACATGGGCGTTTTCAAGGCCGTCGGCTATCCGGAGGATGTGGGGTACTTCTATCGCCTGGAGGAGTATGAGGCGTACAGCTGGACGGCTCACGGCCGCTATCCCACCAATACCCCCGGCTGGTGGGGCGGCGCGCACCCCTTTGCCCTGCTGAACTATTCCGTCGTCCACAATGGCGAGATATCCTCCTACGATGCCAACCGGCGCTTCATGGAGATGTTCGGATACAAGTGCACCCTTCAGACGGACACGGAGGTCATTACCTATATCGCCGACTACCTGCTGCGGCGGCAGAAGCTCTCGCTGGAGGAGATGGCCGCCGTCATCGCGGCGCCGTTCTGGTCCACCATCGACCGGAAGCCCCCTCAGGAGCAGGAGAAGCTGCTGTATCTGCGCAAGGTGTTCTCCAGCCTGCTGATCACAGGCCCGTTCTCCATCGTGCTGGGCTTCGAGGGCGGCCTTATGGCGCTGAACGACCGGCTGAAGCTCCGGAGCATGGTGGTGGGCGAAAAGGACGACAAGGTATACATCGCCAGCGAGGAGGCGGCCATCCGCGCCATGGAGCCTGACGCGGAGAACATCTGCGCACCGGCAGGGGGCGAACCGGTGATCGTGCGCGTGAAGGAGTGGAAATTCTGATGGGAGTCGGCTACATCTACCCGCAGTTCGAGGTGGTCCGCGACAGCGGCAGGTGCACGAGCTGCCGCATCTGCGAGAGCCAGTGCGCCTGCGGCGTACACACCTTCGACAGCAAAACGGGCCGCATGACCTGCGACGACAGCAAGTGCGTGGACTGTCAGCGCTGCGTGTGCTTCTGTCCCACCCACGCGCTGAAGATCCGGAAAAGCGACTGCGCCCTCCGGGAGAACGCCAACTGGGACGAGGACACCGTCAAGGAGATCTACCGGCAGGCGGACAGCGGCGGCGTCCTGCTGTCGTCCATGGGCAATCCCAAGCGCCTTCCCGTGTACTGGGACAGGCTCCTCATCAACGCCTCGCAGGTGACGAACCCGCCGGTGGACCCCCTGCGCGAGCCCATGGAGACCCGTGTGTTCCTGGGGAAAAAGCCGGACACGCTCCGTCGGGATGAAAGCGGACGGCTGGACTGCCGGATGCCGCCGCAGATCGAGCTTTCCATGCCGGTGATGTTTTCCGCCATGAGCTACGGCTCCATCAGCTACAACGCCCACGTCTGCCTGGCGCGGGCGGCACGGGAGCTGGGCATCTGCTACAACACCGGCGAGGGCGGACTGCACGAGGATCTCTACGCCTACGGGGAAAACACCATCGTACAGGTGGCCTCCGGGCGGTTCGGCGTACACAAGCAGTATCTGGAGGCCGGCGCCGCCATTGAGATCAAGATGGGACAGGGCGCAAAGCCGGGCATCGGCGGCCACCTGCCCGGCGCCAAGATCGTGGGAGACGTGTCCCGCACCCGAATGGTGCCGGAGGGGGCGGACGCCATCTCCCCCGCCCCGCACCACGATATCTATTCCATCGAGGACCTCCGGCAGCTGGTGTACTCCCTGAAGGAGGCCACGGAATACCGGAAGCCCGTGATCGTCAAGGTGGCGGCGGTACACAACATTGCCGCCATCGCCAGCGGCATCGCCCGGAGCGGCGCGGACATCATCGCCATCGACGGTTTCCGCGGCGGGACAGGCGCGGCGCCCACCCGCATCCGCGACACCGTGGGCATCCCCATCGAGCTGGCGCTGGCCGCTGTGGACCAGCGTCTGCGGGACGAGGGCATCCGGAACCGCGTCTCGCTGGTGGTCAGCGGCAGCATCCGCTCCTCGGCGGACGTGGTCAAGGCCGTTGCGCTGGGCGCGGACGCCTGCTATATCGGCACGGCGGCCCTGCTGGCCCTGGGCTGCCACCTCTGCCGTACCTGTCAGACCGGCCGGTGCAGCTGGGGCATCGCCACACAGGACCCGGCGCTGGTCCGGCGGCTGGACATCGAGGCCGGGAGTCGGCGGCTGGTGAACCTGCTGACGGCGTGGAAGCACGAGATCAAGGAGATGATGGGCGGCATGGGCATCAACTCCATCGAGGCGCTGAAGGGCAACCGCCTGATGCTCCGGGGCATCGGCATGACCGACCGGGAGCTTGCCATACTGGGAATTTCCCATGCCGGTGAATAATTTCATGTGCAGAACATGCGGAGGTGTGCTATAATGACCCATATTGATGCGTCGCAAATGGACTACCGGCAGCTGAACGCGGCCATACGGGGCTGCACCGGGGATATCACGGTGACGGGCTGTCTCGGACAGCGGTTCATCGGCGCGGGGCTGGGGCAGGAACGCCTTACCATCACGGGAACGCCCGGCAACGCGCTGGGCGCCTATCTGGACGGCGCCTGCATCGAGGTGCGCGGCGACGCGCAGGACGCCGTGGGTGATACCATGAACGCAGGGCGCATCGTCGTCCACGGCAGCATCGGCGACGCCGCAGGCTATGCCATGCGGGGCGGCGAGCTTTATGTCGCGGGCAACGCCGGCTACCGCGCCGGCATCCACATGAAGGCCTACGGCGACAAGCTGCCCGTTATGGTCATCGGCGGCCGGGCCGGCAGCTTTCTGGGCGAGTATCAGGCCGGCGGCATCATCATCGTGCTGGGGCTGACGGAGCGCAGCCGCCCCATCGTCAGCAACTTCCCCTGCACCGGCATGCACGGCGGAAAGCTGTTCCTCCGCTCCGACTGCCGGGACATCCTGTTCCCCAGTCAGGTGGTGGTCCGCCCCGCGGACGAGGCGGACCTGCGGGAGATCGAGGGGTACCTGCATACGTTCTGCCGGCTGTTCGGCGGGCGCTGCCGGGAGCTTCTGCACCACCCGTTCACCGTTGTCACGCCCAACAGCAGCGATCCCTACCGGCAGCTGTATGTCACAAATTGAATGAAAGAGGTGGAACCGTGAAGTATACGCGGGAAGAGGTCATGGAGTTCGTGCAGCAGGAGGATGTCCGGTTCATCCGCCTGGCCTTCTGCAACGTCTACGGAAAGCAGCACAATGTGGCCATTATGCCCAGTGAGCTGCGTCGCGCTTTTGAATACGGCATCGCCATCGACGCCTCCGCCATCGAGGGCTTCGGCGGTGAGACACGCTCCGACCTGCTGCTGCGGCCGGACCCGTCCACGCTGGTACAGCTGCCGTGGCGGCCCGAGCAGGGCAAGGTGGTGCGGATGTTCTGCGATATTTTCCATCCCGATGGCCGCGCCTTCGAGCGGGACACCCGCAGCATCCTGAAAAAGGCGGTGGCCGATGCGGACGCCAGAGGCTACCACTTTGCCTTCGGCGCCGAAATGGAATTCTATCTGTTTGAGCTGGACGAGCACGGCAGAGACACCACCATCCCCCACGACGAGGCCGGCTACATGGACATCGCTCCCGACGACAGGGGCGAGCACATTCGCCGGGAGATCTGCCTGATGCTGGAGCAGATGGGCATTCAGCCCGAATGCTCCCACCACGAAAGCGGCCCGGGGCAGAACGAGATCGACTTTCGCTATTCCGACCCGCTGACGGCGGCGGACAATGCCGTCACGTTCCGCACGGTGGTCCGCACGGTGGCGGCGCAGAACGGCCTGTGCGCCAGCTTCTCCCCGAAGCCGCTGCCGGACTGGGACGGCAGCGGCATGCACATCAACATCTCCGCCAAGGGCCGCGGACAGGCGGATATGCCCGCCGGCATCATCGCCGGTGTCCTTGATAAGGCCGCGGAGATCACCCTGTTCCTCAACCCCTGCGAGGAATCCTACCGCCGGCTGGGCCATGACAAGGCGCCGCGCTATGTGACCTGGTCGGAGGAGAACCGCTCCCAGCTTATCCGCATCCCCGCCGCCATCGGTGAAAACCGCCGGGCGGAGCTGCGCTCGGCAGACGCCACCGCCAACCCCTATCTGGCCTATGCCCTGCTGATCTACGCCGGGCTGCACGGGCTTGAAAACGGCCTGACCCTCCCCCCTGCATCGGATATCAACCTCTACACCGCGCCCGCCGAAACGCTGAAGTCCCTGCGGACGCTCCCCGGCTCTCTGGCCGAGGCCGCCACGCTGGCCGACGCCAGCGCGTTCGTAAGGGCGCACCTCCCGGCATCGGTGATCCGCGCCTACACGCGCCTGTAAGCCGCCTGACAGCGGTATCACACAGGAAGGAGGGAGTTTGTGGTTTTTCAGGAAAGAACATACAGCGTGCTGATCGTCACCGCCTCGGACAGCTTCACCAACAGCGTCATGCCACTGCTCCCTGTGACGGACTACTGGCCGGTGTCCACGGTGCGCAGCGTGGGGGAAGCCCGGCGAAGGCTGACGGATACGGAGTTTGACATCGTGCTTATCAATACCCCGCTGCCGGACGATTTCGGAATGGGGCTGGCCATCGACATCTGCAGCACCAGCGGGGCCGGTGTCCTGCTGCTGGTGAAAAGCGATCAGTACAACGACGTATATGCCAAGGTGGTAAGTTACGGCGTCATCACGCTGTCCAAGCCGACGAACCGGCAGATGGTGGCCCAGAACCTGCGCATCCTCTGCGCCACGCGGGAACGGATGCGGCAGATGCAGGCGAAGCAGGCCACGGTGGAGGAAAAGATCAAGGAGATACGCCTCGTCAACCGCGCGAAGTGGCTGCTGATCGAGTGCCTGCGCATGACGGAGCCGGAGGCGCACCGCTACATAGAAAAGCAGGCCATGGATCTGCGCATCTCCAAGCGGGAGGCGGCGGAGAACATCATCCGGACATACCAATAGAAAAGAGCGCTTGAAGCGCGCCGCGATCCCCCGGCCCGCATCCGCATTGCAGATCCGCGCGCCTTATGCCTCCTGGTACAAGAAAACAGCACCTCCACCGATGGTGGAGGTGCTGTTTTTGGCGCAGCGGGAGGGATTCGAACCCTCGTGCGGTTGCCCGCAAACTGATTTCGAGTCTTTTATGCAACTGTGACGGGGATGCCCGTTTTGGGGTCGTTTCTGTAAGCCCCGTACCCGCCGAAAGCCGCTTGAAATCAGGCTTTTTCGCTCGGAAAGCCTTGTGGGACAGACTTTTTTGAAAGTGGGTTCAAATCGGCATTTTTCCCGATTTTGGAGAGAAATGCGGGAAGATAGGAGAGAAAAAACGGGAGACGGCCATACACCGCAGAATAGAGCTTCCAACCGACGATAATCTATTTTTGAGGTGTTACAAATGGATGTATTTCCCGTTAACTGGGACAGTGTTCCCGAGGTGATGAACAAGGAGCAATTTTTCCGCATCTGCCACATCAGCAAGTCCACGGCGCTGCACCTGCTCAAAAGCGGCAAGGTGCCCTGCGAGTGGTCGGGTAAGAAAACCCGGTGCTATAAAATCAGAAAAGAGGATGTGAAAGCATATTTGGAGGAACGGGCGATTTTCCCTGAACTCTACTCTGCGCCGAAGGGCTGGTACGGCACCCACTATGTGGCGAGGCTCTCTAAGGAGCTGCCCGAGGACACCCTCCGGCAGATGCACGGCTACTATGAAAAGCTGCTGCGCAAATACCCGGACGTGGTCACGGTAAAGGATGTGGTGGCCCTGACCGGCTATACCCTGACCACCGTCCACAACTGGTGCAGCCGGGGTTCGCTGAAAGCCTTTCAGAAGGGATTGAAATTCTGCATCCCGAAAATCTTTCTTGTGGATTTCTTCTGTTCCCTGACCTTCCGCTCCATTACCCGCAAAAGCCTCTGGCATATCCAGACGCTGACCGAGTTCAGCAGGAAGATGAAGCGGAAGTGATCTTTGCAACGATTTAAGGGCATTTGCAAAGTTCGTTGTAAAAAGTGTGCCCGCACAGCAAAAGTTCGCTGCATTTTTTGTGGATACAAAGTGGGGGCCTGTTGCAGATGTACGGAATTGCCCCGTTCGGGCCAAAATACAGGTGCATCGTATTTTGGCCTAAAGCCTATAACCTGTCACAATATCGTACTGACCTTGCGATTCTGAAATTCGCACACTCGCACCTGCCTTTCAGTTTTGGTAGACTGTAACCGAAAGGCAGGTGCATTTTGCGTTGCAGACCTGCGGTGGAAATTTTGAGTGGGAGGATCACATATGAAATCGCTATTTGAGCAGTTGGGTGGCACTTACACAAGGCAGGGCGACTACTGCCTGCCAGATGTTTGCTTACCGCCCGAAGAAGAACGCCCCATCGGCGTTTACGGGCAGCGGCGGCGAGTTTATCTGAAGAAGCATCACCGGATACTGTATTATAACCTGCTGACCGCCGGGACGCTGGGCGGGCACCTCGCAGACATCGAGGAGCAGGCCCAGGAACTCTTTCTTCGGCTGGTAGAACAATACGCAGACACCGAGGGCGTGACGGAGGCCTTGAAAGTCGATGACCCGATGGCGTGGGTGCGGAAGATGAACGGCATCCGAAACCGAGCGAACGAGATCGTGATGCAGGAAATCGTATATGGGTAACGAGCAAGCGGGGGTCGATGACCTCCGCTTGTTTTGCGTGCAGAAAAGAACAATGCTGTTTTGAAACGACATTGTTCCGAACTTTGTTGACATTGTTCTTTTGTTCGGGTATAATGTACTTGTGATTTTATGCGTGGAGGTATCCCCTATGGCTGAAATGATCTCGGTAAGAGAGGCAGCAGTGCGCTGGAATATAACGGAGCGGAGAGTTGCGACGCTCTGCAAGAATGGGAGAATCGCCGGTGCGAAAAAGCAGGGCAATCGTTGGCTGATCCCCGCTGATACGCAGAAGCCGGCGGATCAGCGGCTCAAGACGGGCGCTTTCCGCAAGACGGAGCGCGCGCCGAAGCTGCCCCTGCCCATCGGCGTGTCCAACTACTGCCTTGCCTCGTCGGAATACTACTACATCGACAAGACGATGATGATCAAGGACTTCATCGACGAGCGTCCGATGGTGACGCTGTTCACCCGCCCCCGGCGCTTCGGCAAGACGCTGAATATGGATATGCTGCGCACTTACTTTGAAAAGAGCGACAAGGATACCTCCGTCTATTTCCGGGATAAGAAGATCTGGGCCTGCGGCCAGAAGTACCGGGATTATCAGGGCAAGTACCCTGTGATCTTCCTGACCTTCAAGGATGTGAAGTTCGACACTTGGGAGGAGACCTTTGCGGCCATTCGGGACATTTTCGCAAAGGAGACCCGGCGGCACAAAGAACTGCTGAACAGCGATAAGTGCGATGAGTACAGCAAAAAGACCTATGAAAAGCTGGCAGACGGCAAGGTCAGCGAGGTAGAGCTGGCTTCGGCACTGCTGGATCTGTCCGCTATGCTGCACAAGCACTATGCCGTTGCGCCCATTATCATCATCGACGAGTATGACACCCCCATCCAGCAGGGCTATCAGAAGGACTATTACGACAAGGTCATCCGGTTTATGCGAAACCTGTTTTCCGGCGGGTTCAAGGATAATCAGCACCTGTCCTTCGGCTTCCTCACCGGCATTCTGCGGGTGGCCAAGGAGAGCATCTTCAGCGGGATGAATAACCTGTCCATCAACTCCGTGCTGGACAACAAATACAGCGCCTACTTCGGCTTCACCGCCGACGAGGTGATGGAGATGGCAGAATATTACGGCGCTGCCGATAAGTACGACGAGATTTGCCAGTGGTACGACGGCTACCGCTTCGGCAAGACGGAAATTTTCAACCCGTGGTCGGTGGTCAACTACTTCAGCAACGAGTGCGAGCCGAGGCCCTTCTGGGTCTCCACTGGCAGCAACGATATTATCGGGGAAGTGCTTGCCCAGGCAGACGAGGAGATTTATAACCGTCTGACCTCCCTGGTCAACGGCGAGACCTTCACCACCTTCATCGACACCGGCGTGATTTATCCGCAGATCAAGAGCAATCCCTCCACCATTTACAGTTTCCTGCTGGTGACCGGCTATCTGAAGGCGCTGAAAACCACGCCCTCCTTCAGCGGCGATTTTATGTGTGAGGTCTCCCTGCCCAACCGGGAGATTTCTCTGGTGTATAACAAGGAGATTTTGCAGCGGCTGGAGAATCTGATCCCGCCGTCCACGGCGATTTCCGTTCAGGAGGCCATCTTCTCCGGCGATAACGCACGGCTGAAAGCGCAGATCCAAACGCTGCTGACCCAGTCGGTCAGCTCCTTCGATACCGCCGGGGAGAACTTCTACCACGGCTTTATGCTGGGCCTGTGCGCCCTGCTGGGCGGCGCTTTCGTGACCTCCAACCGGGAATCTGGCGACGGGCGCTATGACATTCAGCTGAAGCCCACGAAGAAGGGACTTCCGGGCATCCTGATTGAGCTGAAAGCGGAGAAAAATTGCAGCGACGAAAAGCTGAAAAAGCTGTCCGAAACGGCCTTGCAGCAGATCAACGATAAGAACTACGAAACCGAGCTGACGACAGCCGGGGTCAGGACGATTTATAAATACGGCGTGGCCTTCAGCGGCAAAAAGGTCGAAGTGGCAGTAGGGTGAGGAGAGAGACCAATGGTTAACGAAAAAAGCAGCGCCGTGGGCGTAAATATACAGGAAAAGGCCACGATGATCTGGAATGTGGCGGATGTGCTTCGCGGGCCGTTCAAGCCCCACGAATATGGCCTTGTGATCCTGCCGATGACGGTGGTCAAGCGGTTTCACGACTGCCTGCTGCCCACCCACGATGCGGTGATCGAGCAATATGAAAAGGTTAAGAAGCTGGCGGTTATCGACGGCTTTCTGACCCGCGCTTCCGGCTATCAGTTCTATAACACCAGCCGTTTCACCTTTGAGAGCCTGCTGGCCGACCCGGACAACATTGAAGCGAATTTCCGGGACTATCTGGCCGGGTTCTCCGGCAATGTGCAGGATGTGCTGGCCAAGTTCGATTTTGACAACATCATTCGCCGTATGGTGGAGTGCAACAGCCTGTATCTGGTCATCAAGGAGTTCAACTCCCCCAAGGGCTACCTCGGCCCGGATAAAATCAGCGCCGTGGACTGCGGCTATATCTTTGAGGATCTCGTCAAGCGCTTTTCCGAGTCCTTTGGCGAGGAGGCCGGAGCGCACTTCACCAGCCGGGACATCATCTATCTGATGACCGACCTGCTGCTGTGCGATGCCAAGCTGGATGACGGCAATGTGACCGTGTACGACATGACGATGGGCACCTCGCAGATGCTTTCCTGTATGGAGGAGCGCATCCACGAGCTGAACAGCGATGTGGATGTGACCTGCTTCGGGCAGGAGTTTAACCCCTCCACTTTCGCCATTGCAAAGGCGGATATGATGATCCGGGGCGGCGACCCCAATAATATGCGGTTCGGGGATACGCTCTCCGACGATCAGTTCCCGGGCTTCACCTTCCGGTACTGCATTTCCAATCCGCCCTTCGGCATCGACTGGAAGCGGGAACAGAAGGCGGTGGAGGCCGAAGCCGCCAAGGGCGAGCTGGGGCGATTTGCGCCCGGTCTGCCGAAAATCAGCGACGGCCAGCAGCTTTTTGTGCTCAACGGCCTGTCCAAGCTGGCGCCGGGCGGCAAAATGGCGATCATTCAGAACGGCTCGCCTCTGTTTGCCGGTGATGCCGGAAGCGGCCCCAGCAACATCCGCCAGTATATCTTGGAAAACGATTGGCTGGACACCATTGTCCAACTTTCCACCGACCAGTTTATGAACACCGGCATCTCCACCTATATCTGGGTGCTGTGCAAGGACAAGCCCGCCTACCGCTGCGGCAAGGTGCAGCTCATTGACGCGTCCCACTGCTATGAACAGCGCCGCAAAGCCATCGGAACCAAGCGCAACGACATCAGCGACCATTGCCGGGAACTGATCGTGCAGGCCTACGGCGAATACCGGAACAACGCCGTGTATGGGGATAAGTCCGGCGTGTACTGCGAGAGCAAGATCTTCGGCAGTGAGGAGTTCGGCTACAACAAAATCGTAGTGGAGCGTCCGCAGCGGGACGAAAACGGCGAGATCGTGATGAAGCGGGGCAAGCCGGTGGCGGACGCCGTCCTGCGGGATACCGAAAATGTGCCGCTGGTGCAGGACATTGACGCCTATTTTGCACGGGAGGTCCTGCCCTACGCCCCGGATGCGTGGATCGACAAGAGCAAGACCAAGGTGGGCTATGAAATTCCGATGACCCGCTATTTCTACGAGTATCAGCCGCCGGAGCCGGTGGACGACATTGTGGAGCGGATTCAAAAGCTGGAGCGTGAGATTGCCGACAGCCTGAACGCGCTGTTCCATAAGGAGGGCTGACGGCATATGCGTGAAATGAAAGACAGCGGGATTGAGTGGGTTGGGGCTATACCGCAGGATTGGAAAACCGATAGATTACAATGGCATCTGAAAGAAATAAATGTCTCGAATAATCCGATTCAGACAAAAAATATACTTTCGCTGACCATAGAAGCTGGTGTTATTCCTTATGCAGAAAAGGGAAATCAGGGAAACAAAGCAAAAGAGGATTATGGCCAATACAAGATTGCGTTTCCGGATACACTCGTTATTAACAGTATGAATGTAATCATCGGCGCAGTTGGAATCTCCCAATATTTCGGCTGTGTTAGTCCTGTGTATTATGTTTTTGAGCCGATTGAAGGAACAGATTTACGATACATCTATTATCTGTTTACTAATACTGGTTTTCAAAAGGAAATGCGGAAGTATGCAAAGGGCATTTTAGAGATACGCCTTCGTATTTCTTCAAATGATATGTTGAAACGCATTGTTCCATCACCACCATTTAAAGAGCAGCAGAGAATTGCTGACTATCTTAATAAAATGTGCGCCGAGATCGACGCTGTATTGGAAAAGACCCGTGCGTCCATTGAAGAATACAAAAAGCTGAAACAGGCGGTCATTACACAGGCAGTCACCAAGGGCATCCGTGGCGACAGGCCGATGAAGGACAGCGGCATTGAATGGATTGGGGACATTCCAGCGGAGTGGCGGAAAACGCAGCTGCGCCATTGTGCAGCGATTAAGTCTGGAATAACGCTCGGGAAAAAGTACGAAAAAACAGACAGCCTTGTTGAACGGCCTTATTTAAGGGTTGCGAATGTACAAGATGGATATGTTGACTTGTCTGTGTTAACAACGATTGAGGTAACGCAAGATGAAGATTTAAAATACAGGTTGCGTGCTGGCGATGTGCTTATGACTGAAGGCGGAGATCGGGATAAATTGGGCCGTGGCTGTGTTTGGCATGGTGAGATTGAGCCTTGCCTACACCAAAATCATATTTTTGCGGTTCAGACAAGCAAGGATACATTACTTCCAGAGTTCTTGGAATATTTAACCGTGTCTGATGTCGGGCGCTCGTATTTTGATGTGACAGCAATCAAAACAACAAACTTGGCTTGTACCAGTTCAAGCAAGGTGTTGGCATTTACAATTCCGCTTCCATCTGTTGAGGAACAAGCAGAGATCGTTGAAGCATTGAATACGAAATGCGCGGGCATTGGTGCTTTGGTTGCAAAGAAACAGCAATACCTTACCGAAATCGAAAACTACAAGAAATCTCTGATTTACGAGTATGTGACGGGCAAGAAGGAGGTGCATCCGCTGTGACGACAGTTTCGAGCGTTGCTGAATTTGTTCAACAGATCACAGAACTGGACAACTCTCTTATCCGTGACGGTGGTCCGAATAACGAGACGCTGCTTTTTAGGGGCCAGTCAAACAAAGCGTTTGATTTGCTTCCGTCAATAGCCAGAGGCCGGAAATTTGCCTGCGATATTTCGATTTTCTCCGAAGAACGCAATATGATTGAAATGGCGAAATATAAGCTTCCGAATGTCTTTAATGATTCGCTTTCCCCAATCGAACTATTGGCGCTTTTGCAGCACCACGGAATCCCAACCCGCCTTTTGGACATTACGGAAAATGCTTTGGTTGCTTTGTATTTTGCCTGCGCCGGAAATGCAGGAGCGGATGGCGAAGTTATTGTATTTAAGACAAACGAGTTGGATGTGGCCAATTATCCAATCGTCAACGCTATTGCAGACAGCTACCGATTTGCTCGGGCTACATTCTTGCAATTAAGTCTGTTCTATGGCGCAGTGAAACGCCAGCCGTATTTCCTTGAGCAAGCACAGTCAAATGAAATTTGCCATAAGACAGATAAAGAGGGTGGCCAGTGGATTGAAGAATGTTGTAAAGATCCGTTTTTTATCTACGCACCCGTCAGAGAAATGCGTCAGCAGGCGCAGCAAGGCAGGTATATCCTGTTTCCGAATCACATCGAACACGACAAAATAAGCTTTTATTCGTATATTGATAAAATCGAGAAGGATGCGGATTTTATTGCAGGTAGAATCCTTGTTGCCAGCAGCGTAAAGGAAAAAATCTTAAAAGAACTGGCGTTGTTCGGAATAACAAAGGAAACGCTGTTTTGTGATAGTGTAGATGTTGTGTGTGAGTCTATCAAAGGGAAATTCGAGCAGAAAGTGAGGGGCAGAAAAAATGGTAACTGATGCAAGCGAAAAACGTTTTGAAGCGGATATAGAATCCTTCTTTCTCTCCCCGGCGGGCGGATATACCAAGGGCGCAGACACCTATGACGCCAAACAGGGGATCTATGTGAATACCCTGATCGACTTCGTTCAGCGCACCCAGCCTAAGGAGTGGGCGCGATTTGAAAACGCCAATCAGGTGGACCCAGTGCGGAAGTTCTGCACAGCGCTCAACACGGCTTGCGAGACGGAGGGACTGCTCTCTGTCCTGCGCCACGGCTTCAAGCACCGTGGACTGCGTTTTCGGGTGTGCTATTTTAAGCCGGAGTCTGCCCTGAATCAGGCGGCGGCTGCCCAGTGGGCGGCAAACACCATCGAGTGCTATCGCCAGTGGTACTTCTCTGCCGATACGAAAAAGAGCGTGGATATGGTGCTGGTGCTCAACGGCATCCCGGTGTTCGCCTTTGAACTGAAAAACCAGTACACCGGACAAACGGTGGACGACGCCAAGCGGCAGTGGATGTATGACCGCGACCCGCGGGAGCTTTGCTTCCAGTTCAACAAGCGCATTCTGGCCTATTTCTGCGTGGATCACACCGAGGTGTGGATGACCACAAAGCTCGCCGGAAAGAACACCTATTTCCTGCCCTTTAACCAGGGCTCCAACGGAGCCGGAAACGACGGCGGCAAGGGCAATCCGGCAAACCCAAACGGCTACCCGACGGCGTATCTGTGGGAGAATGTCTTTCAGAAGGACAGTATGATGGACATTGTCCAGAAGTTTATGAATCTGAAGGACGGCAAAACGCTGATTTTTCCGCGCTATCATCAGCTGGATGTGGTGCGCAAGCTGCTGGCTGATGTCCGGCAGAACGGAGCGGGGCATAATTACCTGATCCAGCACAGCGCCGGAAGCGGCAAGTCCAATTCCATTGCGTGGACGGCTTACCGGCTGGCCTCGCTGTTCAATGAGGAGAACAAGCCGGTGTTCTCCAGCGTGGTCGTCGTTACCGACCGCACCGTGCTGGATGCGCAGCTGCAGGAGACCATTTCCGGCTTTGACCACACCCTCGGCGCCATTGAGACCATCGGGGAAGATAAGACCTCCAAGGACCTGCGGGACGCCATCAACGGCGGCGTGCGCATTATCGTCACCACCTTGCAGAAGTTCCCGGTCATCTATCAGGAAGTGGATAAAGTGGCGGGACGGAACTTTGCGATTATCGTAGACGAGGCCCATTCCTCCCAGACCGGCAGCTCGGCTCTGAAACTGAAAGCCGCCCTTGCGGATACCGAGGACGCTCTGCGGGAATACGCTGAGATCGAAGGCAAGGCCGAAGAAGAGCTGGACCCGGACGACCACCTGATGCGGGAAATGACCGTTCAGGGGCGGCATAAGAATCTGTCCTTCTTTGCCTTTACCGCAACGCCCAAGGACAAGACGCTGGAATTGTTCGGCACGGAATATGAGGACGGCAGCTTTCATCCGTTCCACATTTACAGTATGCGGCAGGCCATTGAGGAAGGCTTTATTCTGGATGTGCTCCAGAACTATATGACCTACGACACCTGCTTCAAAATCGTCAAAACCTCCGAAGATAACCCGGATGTGCCCGCCAGCCGTGCGGCTAAGGTGATTCGCAAATATCAGGAGCTGCATCCGTATAACATCTCCCAAAAGGCGCAGATCATCGTGGAGACCTTCCGGGAAACCACCCGAAACAAGATTGGCGGCAGGGGTAAAATGATGGTCATTACCTCGTCCCGCCTTGCGGCAGTGCGCTACTACCACGAGGTCAAACGCTACATAGAGGAGCAGAAGTACAACGATGTGCAGGTGCTGGTGGCCTTTTCAGGTGCTGTGCAGGACGGTGATGAGGAGTATACCGAGCCGAAACTGAATGTTCGTGCGGATGGGACGCACATCGCCGAAACGCAGACGAAGGCGGAATTCCACGACCATTTCAATGTGCTGATCGTTGCCGAGAAGTACCAGACCGGGTTTGACGAGCCGCTGCTGCACACGATGATCGTGGACAAGAAGCTGAAGGGCGTCAAAGCGGTGCAGACGCTGTCCAGATTGAATCGCACCTGCACCGGCAAGGTGGACACTTTCGTTCTCGATTTTGCCAACAAGAAAGAGGACATTCTGGAGGCGTTTCAGCCGTTCTATCAAGAAACCTCGCTTTCGCAGGAGGTCAACGCTGACCTGATCTATCAGACGCAGAAGGAGCTGCGGGGATTTGCGGTCTATAACGATGCAGATATTGAGGCTTTTGCCAAGGAGTATTTTAGCACAGGCCGGCAGGATGCCCGGGCGATGGGGCGAATGACCAGTGTGTTGAAGCCGGTGGCAGACCGTTATAATCAGAAAACGCCCAACGAGCGGTATCAGTTCCGCCGTCAGGTACGCAATCTCATTAAGTGGTACGGCTATATTTCGCAGATCCTGCGGATGTTCGATAAGGAGCTGCACAAGGAATATGTGTTCTGCTGTTATCTGATCAATTTGCTGCCTGCGGAAGCCACGGATATGGTGGACCTTGAGGGTAAGTTGAAGCTGGAATACTACAAGCTGCAAAAGACCTTCGCCGGAAGCATTGAGCTGGAACAGGTGAAGGGTGTGTACGAACCGGCCAAGCAAAAGGGCGCAATGGGTCTGGACACAAAGTCGCCGCTGGATGAGATCATCGCCAAGATCAACGAAAAGTACAAGGGTGAATTCACCGAGGGAGACAAAGTGCTGCTGACGGCTCTGCGCAGCCGTCTGATGGCCGACAAGAAGCTGACCAAGATGGCGCAGACCTCAGATCCGCAGATTTTTGTGGAAAGCATTTTCCCTAAGGCATTCGGAGCAGCGGCTCAGGACAGCTATCTGGAATCGCAGGATACCTATACCTCGCTCTTTGAGGATCAGCACAAGTACAATGCCATAATGAGCGCATTGGCCGATGTGGTGTATCGGGAGATGAGGATGGGCTAAAATTGATTGCTTATGTGGAGGTGAAATATAGTGGGCTATGTATATGCGACTATTAATAAAGATACTTTGGCTCATATCTGCAAAGAAAAGGGCGTATCTAGTGAATTCCTCGCAAGTAAAACAAAATTAAATATGTCTAGGCTAAATCAGTGGCTTACTCCTACTGATATAAACTTGCCAACCATCAACCAAGCGAAGAAAATTGCAGCCTGTTTGCATATACCCTTTGCAGGTCTCTATATGAATC
>OJQF01000632.1_pt1 | contig 17514 bp, 15 predicted proteins | sample 1598681 | NCBI WGS metagenome assembly OJQF01 (sample SAMN03922506, study PRJEB24848) | human gut metagenome | isolation source: stool sample | host: Homo sapiens | place: Germany | collected 2011-11 | reverse complement strand
ACAGGGGTCAAGCAGCTCCAGCTCCAAAAGGCCAAGGCTCGTTTATCTACCATCGACAAGGTCATAACGAAACTATATACGGACAATGCCGAGGGTAAGATCGATGACAGTCGTTTGGAACGGATGCTCTCTGAACTCCAGCGAGAGTCAGCTGGCCTTGAGAAGACGATCGACAGTCTGAGCGTTATTGATTCAGTAAATGAGACACAGGAAAGCTATCGAGCGTTTTTTGAACTGGCAAATAAGTACACGCATATCAAGGAATTGGATCGGGACACCTTAGTGACATTTGTCAGGCGGATAGAAGTCGGCCCCAAAGAATTACCAGAAGGAACGCAGAAGGCTACGCACCGAAACCAGCCATTTCGGCAAAGTGTGCGTATCTTTTATAAGTTCATTGGCGAGCTGGAGAGTCCTCCGATTCGAGAGTTTCCTGCCGTAACAGACCTGTAGACCTACTCATTACCCCAATCGTATCCTCCCTATACACCAGAGTGGGGCCTGTTTCATATTTCGTTGCGCAGGGTCCCTTTCCCCCCTTTTTTGCAATGCAAAGACATGCGCAAATGGGCTTTTTAAGATGCTCGGGGTACACCAAGGGAGGTCGGCGTCAACCTCAAGCAGGGCTACAACGGCGATCTGACCTCCCGCGAGGCCGGCTCCGTCGGCGGCCAGATGGTCAAGAAGATGATCGAGAGCTACGAGAAGAACCTGTAAAAGGCTCTTTCGCAAATCGCAGACAAAGGGCGCGGCCAACAGGCCGTGCCCTTTTTGCTGTGATGGACGAAATGACAGAAGATATTCTGCAAAGCCTTCCGGCACGCTCGCTCCGCGCGGGAATATTTTCCATTCCCGCGCGGAGGAGACAAAAGGGCAGGGGACTTGCCGCCCTTGGTGCTCATTTTGCGCAATTTATTTGCAAAAATACCTTATTGCATTTTCTGCTGATTTGATATAAAATTTCAATAACTGTGCATGTATTACTTCAAACGGAAACATACGCGCGCGGGAAAGCGGCGAACCGCGGCGGGCGGCCTGCCGGAATACGCAGGGAGGTGTCCGGATGCGCGCCATCGAGCACTTTAAAACCATCACGCATCATCGCCATCTGGTGCGGCAATACTGTTTTCGCCTCGGCCTGTACTATCAGGGGTTAACGCATGACCTGAGCAAATACAGCCCCTCGGAATTCTGGCGCGGCGTCAAGTATTATCAGGGCTACCGCAGCCCGAACGACGCTGAGCGGCGCGAAAACGGCGTGAGCCTTGCGTGGCTCCACCACAAGGGGCGCAACCGCCACCACTTTGAATACTGGATCGACTACTGTATTGCCGACGACGGTAAGGTCTACATGGGCGGGTGCAAAATGCCGCTCAAATATGTAGCCGAAATGTTCTGCGACCGCATTGCCGCCTGCAAGGTCTATCAGGGCGACAAATATACCGACGCCTCGGCCTACGACTACTACGAAAAGTCGCGCGGCCATATCCTCATCCATCCCGAGACCGGCGAGCTCATCGGCAAGATGCTGCTCGTACTCAAGGAGCAGGGCGAGGACGCGGCGTTCGACTATGTGCGCGCTCTTCTGCGCGAGGAAAAGCAATGTCCGACAAAATGAGAAAACTGTCAGAAGATCGCTTGCAATCCTGCATATTTCAGAGTAAACTATTTTCATTATAGAATTTTAACAGAGGACGGACAAGAACCAATGACTCATCCCTACAAGACGCGCGAGGGCGGCGCGACGGTAACGATCTTTGTACCCTACGATTGCCGGAACCACTGCCCGTTTTGCGTGAACAAGCAGGAATACGCCCATGCTGAGGGCTTCAGCGTGGAGGCGATCCTCAAGAGCATCGCCGTGATGGACGAGATCACGCCGCGCTGCGACTTTGTTTTCACCGGCGGCGAGCCGTTTGCCAACTTAAAAGCGCTCCAGCGCATGCTCGACGCCATCCCCACGACCCACAAGGTCTATATCAACACGACCTTCCCCGTGCAGCCCGGGTGCAGCGCGGAGGAAATGATCGCCTTCACCGAGCGCAATCGTGACAAGATCACCTGCATCAACATCTCGCGCCACCTGACGAAGTATGTCGAGGAGTCGCCCGACGAGGTCGTCGCCCGTATCGCAACGCCCAAACGTGTGAACTGCGTGCTGTACATGGACTATCCCGCCGACGAACTTGTGGACTACGCAGAGCGCTGGCGCAAGTACAACATCCCCGTGCAGTTCCGCTACGACTACACCGAGACGACGCCCGAGAACCTCTATCAGGAGGAGGGCGACAAGATTTTGGCAGACCTTAAAAAGCGCTTCACCTACAAGGGCCTCGACGGCTGCCGCATGCGCAACGGCTACCACTTCGACTACAAGGGCCTGCACATGACCTACCATAAGACGCTGCCCTATTCCACCATCGTGGAGACGGGTGACGACGGCGTGACCTACGATATCCTCTATGATATCCTCATCAAGCAGACCGGCGAGATCCACTCCGACTGGACGGGTGTGAAGCTCGACGTGGACGCGTACCGCAAGGTGGTCTACGAGCCCTATGATCTGCGCGTGCGCGAGGGCACGATCGACTTTTGAGAAAGGCGGCAATGCTATGAGCTATCAGGCGGCAGTCATCACCGTGAGCGACCGCGCGTCCGCGGGCGTGTACGAGGACAAGAGCGGCCCCGCTGTGGCCGCGATGCTGAAGGAGGCTGGCTACGAGGTCGTGTACACGTCCATCGTGCCGGACGAACAGGAGAAGATCAGCGAAGAGCTCATCTCCTGCGTGGATGAAAAGCACTGCGGCCTTGTCATCACGAGCGGCGGCACGGGCTTATCTCCCCGTGACGTGACGCCCGAGGCGACGCGCGCCGTGCTCGAGCGCGAAATTCCCGCGATCCCGCAGGCGATGATCTATTACAGCTTGCAGATCACGCCGCGCGCGATGCTTTCCCGCGCCGTGGCCGGCACGAGAAGAAACAGTCTCATCCTGAACCTCCCCGGCTCGGAAAAGGCTGCGCGCGAAAACCTGAGCGCCGTGCTCGGCGCGCTTGACCACGCCCTCAAGATGATCGCCGGCGGCGGGCATTGAGTAAAAGGTATAAAAAAGTTCCCACGTATGAACGCGGGAACTTTTTTATACCTTTTGCAGGGGGATCATGATTTCAGTGACGAACTTTTCCGTGTCGGTCGTGAAGCCGTAGTCGATGACTGTAATCTCGCGCGAAAATCCGGCGGCGGTGTAGCCTTCCTCGCGGATGAACTGCATCAAGCGACGGTACTGCGCGGGCGACTCGGCGTGGTGTCCGCGGAAGCGCACGCATGCGCAGAGCGAAGCGGGCAGATCAATGACGTCGCCCGTAAAGCGGTCGGCCTCGTCAAGCACGAGGAATTCGCCGTCGTACTGCCCGAAGCTGCCCTTGTTCAAGTGCTCCTGCGATACGCTGAAGCCGACCTTGCCGAGGAAGACCAGCGCTTCGGCCTGCGCGGCGGCAAGACGGCTCGTGGAGAGCTCGAGCGCGGAGTAGTCCGGCGCGGTCAGCGCCGTGTCGATCCAGAAAAGGCGAAGCGCGGGCGAATGGATGAGCGTGATCTCGCCGAGCGGCGCATGCCGCACATCTTGGAGCTGGCTAAGGCGCGCGTCGAGCTTGCGCTCGATGCGCTTGAGCTCCTTTTGCTTCTGTACGACGGCGGCCTTCTGCGCGCGCAGCTTTTCTTCGATCGTCTCTACATCGCGGTTTTGCAGAAAATCAGCGATCTCGGTGAGCGGCATGTCCATCGCGCGCAGATACCGGATGGTGTTGAGCGGCTCAAACTGGCGGACGCTGTAGTAGCGGTAATTCGTCGACGGGTCGACGTATTCCGGCGAGACAAGGCCGAGCGCCTCGTAGTGGCGCAGGCTGCTCACGCTGAGATGGAAAATTTTTGCCATTTCGCCGATGGAGAAAAGCTGGGGAAGAGCCATTTATGATGCCTCCTGCGCACGTTTTTCCCGCCGCGTGAGGATGGCGTAGGCGATCACGCAGACGAGGATGGAGAAAAGCGACCCCGCGGCGTTGGCAAGGCCCATGGGCAGCAGCGTCTGCGGGAAGTATTTGGACGCAAGGTACGCCCCCGGCACGCGCACGAGCAGGATCGAGAGCGAATTGTGCAGAAACGAGATGCCCGACTTGCCGCAGGCGCAGAAATAGCCGCTGAAGCTGAACTGCACGCCGGCAAAGAAGCTGTCCCAGATGTAGCCGCGCAGATATTGCCCGCCCGCGGCGGCGACGGCGGCATCAGGCGTGAAGAGGCCGACGAGCGGCTCGGCGATAAACAGGGTGAGGATGACGACCGCGATGCCGAACGAGCAGGCGATCATCGCGGCGTAGCGCAGCGTGAGACGCGCGCGCTCGGGCTTGCCCGCGCCGATATTCTGCGCGCCGAGCGCCGAGACGGTCGAGAGCATCGACGACGGGATGAGGAAGAGGAAGCCGATGATCTTTTCGACGATGCCGACGGCGGCCGCGTCCGTCAGACCGCGGCGGTTGGCGATGATCGTGATGATGACGAACGAGACCTGAATAAAGCCGTCCTGCAGAGCGACGGGCACGCCGATCTGAAGGAGCTTACCCATGACGGCGCGCTGCGGGCGAAAGTCCGCGCGGCGGACGGAGATGAGCCTGCGCTTCAAGATGATCGCGAGCGAGACGAGGACGCTCACCGCCTGCGAGAGCGTGGTGCCGAGCGCCGCGCCCGCGGGGCCGAGGTGCAGCGTGCCCATGAAGTAGTAGTCGAGCGCGATGTTGACGACGCAGGCCACGGCGATGAAGTACATGGGACTCTTGCTGTCACCAAGGCCGCGGAAGATCGAGGCGATGATGTTGTACGCCGTGATGAACGGAATACCGATAAAGCAGACCGTGAGATAGGCGAGCGTGCCCTGCACGGCCTCCTCCGGTGTGGACATGATGGAGACGATACCCCCGCGCAGCGCGAGCAGCAGTGCCGTCAGCGCAAGAGCCAGCAGCATGAAGAGCGTGACCGTGTTGCCGATGGCAGAGGCGGTGCGCTTTTTGTCGCCGCCGCCGGCGGCCTGCGCGATGCTGACCGTCGCGCCCATCGCAAGGCCGACGAGCATGACTGTGAGCATGTGCATTACCTGCGAGCCGATGGAGACGGCGGTCGTGCTGGCGACGCCCTCAAACTGGCCGATGATGAAGAGGTCGGCCATGCCGTAGAGCGTCTGCAAAAAGTAAGAGAGCAGATACGGCAGCGAAAAGGACACAACGTTGCGAAAGACGCTGCCGGTGGTGAGATCGTTTTGCATCGGAAAGGACTCCTTATCAGTATAGCATGGAGTCATCATAAACTCTATAACAATTGTAGAGTCAAGCGTAGATTTCTCCGCGCGGAAAAAAGTCTCACTTTCCCGGATAGCCCAGTGCGGCGGAAAGCATCTGCCCCGCGGCGACGACCGCGCGCTCGGCGTGCGCGAACTCGTCCGAGTGCACGGAGCGGAACATCCCCAGTACGCTGACGACGTACTTGAGCGCGCCGCCGCCGGTGAATACCGGCGCGGAGATGGAGCGAAGACCGATCTTATACTCACCGTTTTCCACGGCGAAGCCCGTTTCGCGGCAGGCGGGGAGCGATGCGAGCAGCGCGTTTGCGTCCGTCTCCGTGTGGGGCGTGTAGGGCGTGAGCGGCACACGGGCGAGCAGATTTGCCGCCTCGCTCTCACTCATGCAGGCAAGGACGATCTTGCCCTGCGAGGTGCAGTGCAGCGGCAGCCGCGCCCCAGGCGCGGAGACGATGCGAAGGGAGTCGCGCCCCTCGGCCTGGTCGAGGGCGACGATGTGCCCGTTTTCATAGGTGGAGAGCATGGCGGAGGCGCCGGTCGCTTCTGCCAGATGCTCGAGGTAAGGCCGCGCGAGGGACGAGATGTTCCAGAACGCGCTGGCGCGGCAGCCGTATTCAAAAAGGCGCAGGCCGAGGGCGTATTTGCCGTCTGCGTGCTGTGTGATGACGTCATAGTCGCGCATGGTGGTCAAAAGGCCGAAAACCGTGCTCTTGGGCAGCCCTGCGCGCTCGCTGATGGCCGTGAGCGTCATCGCCTCGCCCGCGTCGCTGAGGAGCTGCAAAAGCTCCATCGCCTTCGCCACGGAGCGGATGGTGTTGCCGTCAGTCATAAATCGGCCCTCCCGGTCAAAAATCGTTGCTTGTATTCTAAAAAATACTGCGGAAAAAGTCAAGATTACGATAATATAAAAACGCATTTCGACATTATCGGACAACTGTGTTGCGTAAGAGCGTGATATTTGCTAAAATATCATGCTGTACCATGGAAGAAAGAGGCGTTTCAGATGCTGGACGGCTTTGCAAGATCAATTACATACCTGCGCATCAGCATCACGGACCGCTGCAATTACCACTGCCGCTACTGCATGCCGGACGGCGGCATTGAAAAGTGCGCGCACGAGGACATCTGTTCTTTGGAAGAGCTGCGCGACATGGCCGCCGCGGCGGTCAGGTGCGGCGTCAAAAAGATCCGCGTCACCGGTGGCGAGCCGCTCGTGCGCCGCGGTGCAGTGGACTTCTGCCGCATGTTATCAGAAATTCCCGGCGTTGAAGAGCTCTGCGTCACGACGAATGGCAGCCTGCTCAAGGCGTTTGCCCAGCCGCTGCGCGATGCGGGCGTCACGCACCTTAACATCAGCCTCGACACGCTGAGAGAGGAGCGCTTTCGCGCCATCACGCGCCTTGGCACGCTGCAGGATACCTTGGACGGCATCGAGGCGGCGGAGCGCGCGGGCTTTGCGAAGATCAAGCTCAACTGTGTGCTGCTCGGCGGCATCAACGACGACGAGATCGCCGATTTTGTCGCTTTGACGCGCGAGCATCCGTGGCAGGTGCGCTTCATTGAGCGCATGCCGATGGGCTGCGGAAAGGATTTCGGTACATACCTCCCCTCGCAGGCGGTTTTGGACCGCTGTCCGGAGTTGGAGGCCGTTTCGCACGACGGCGTGGCCGCGTGCTACCGTCTGCCGGATGCAAAGGGGACCGTCGGCCTCATCGCGCCGATGAGCCACGCGTTCTGCGCAGAGTGCAGCCGCATCCGCATCACGGCGGACGGGAAATTGAAGCCGTGCCTGCATTCGGACGCAGAGATCGCGCTGCGGGGCTTGTCCGGTGAGAAATTGGAGCAGGCCATCCGCCGCGGCATTCTGATGAAGCCGGAGCGCCACCACATGGACGAGACTGGCGTTACGGAGACGCACCGCGGCATGTTTGCGATCGGAGGCTGAGGATGGAACTGACGCATTTTAACGAACAGGGCCGCGCCCGCATGGTGGACGTGAGCGAAAAGGTGCAGACCTATCGCGTGGCGCGCGCCGCCGCGACGGTCCGCATGGCAAAAGCGACGATGGACAAGATCAAAGAGGGCTCCATCGGCAAGGGCGATGTGTTGGCGGTCGCGCAGGTCGCGGGCATCATGGCCGCGAAGAAAAACAGTGAACTGATCCCGATGTGCCACCCGCTGCTGCTCACGAAGGTGGACATCTCATTTGAAATCGAAGAAACCGCCCTGCACATTCGCAGCGAGGTCCGCTGCCACGGCGAAACGGGCGTTGAAATGGAAGCGCTGACAGCTGTCAGCGTCGCCGCGCTCACGGTGTACGACATGTGCAAGGCCGTGCAGCGCGATATGCGCATCGACGGTATCCACCTTCTCTATAAAGAGGGCGGCAAGAGCGGCGTTTATGAAGCGGAGGAATGAAGAAATGGCACAGGTGACCGCTGTGAACATCAGCGAAAAAAAGGGCGTGCGCAAGCACGAGGTGCCCTATATCGACGTAAAGTGTCATCACGGTATCGTGGGCGATGCCCACGCTGGCGACTGGCACCGCCAGATCAGCCTGCTGGCCGACGAGAGCGTGGACACGATGCGCGCGATCTGCCCGCTCGAGCTGGACGCGGGTATCTTTGCCGAAAACATCAACACCCGAGGCATCGAGCTCAAGACGCTCCCCGTCGGCACGCGCCTGCGCGTGGGCGAGACGGAGCTTGAGGTCACGCAGATCGGCAAGCAGTGCCACAACGACTGTGAGATCAAACGCACGACGGGCAAATGCGTGATGCCGACCGAAGGCATCTTTGCCATTGTGATCAAAGAGGGCCGCATTCAGGCCGGAGACGAGATCGAGGTGCTGAAGAAATGAGACTTATCAAAACCGAGGACGCGGTGGGCCATGTGCTCTGCCACGACATGACGCAGATCATCAAGGACCAGTATAAGGACGCGCGCTTCCGCAAGGGCCACGTCGTGACGGAAGAGGACATCCCCGTGCTGCTCAGCATGGGCAAGGAGCACCTCTATGTCTGGGAAATGACGTCCGGCATGGTGCACGAAAACGACGCGGCGGAGCGGCTTCTGGCCCTCTGCGGGCAGGAAAATATGATCCGCAGCGGCGTGAAAGAGGGCAAGATCGAGCTCAAGGCCGCCTGTGACGGCGTGTTTCTGGTCGATTCCGCGCGCCTTGTCGCCGTGAATAGCCAGGACGAGGTGATGATCGCCACGCGCAAGGGCGGCATGGCTGTACGCGAGGGCGACAAGCTCGCGGGCATGCGCGTCATTCCGCTGATCATCGAGGAAGAAAAGCTCCAAAAGGCCGAGCAGGCCGCGGGCGATAAGCCGCTGCTGTCTCTCAAGCCCTATGTGCGCAAGACCGCCTGCATCGTCGCCACCGGCGGTGAGGTCAAAAAGGGCCTCATCAAGGATACGTTCACGCCGGTCGTCATCGACAAGCTCAAGACCTACGGCATCGAAACGCTCGAGGTCGTCTACTCCGGCGACGGGGTGGAGAATGTGCGCGACGCGGTGCTCACGATGCGCGAAAAGAAGCCCGACATGATCCTCTGTACCGGCGGCATGAGCGTCGACCCCGACGACAACACGCCGGGCGGCATCAAGGCCGCGGGCGCGAATATCATCGCCTACGGCGCGCCGGTCCTGCCGGGGGCTATGTTCCTGCTCGGCTATTTTGACGACGGTATGCCCGTCATGGGCCTGCCCGGCTGCGTGATGTATGCGGGCGCGACGGTCTTTGATCTGATGCTGCCGAAGATCGCGGCGGATGTGCCCGTCACACGCGCGGATCTCGCGGCGCTCGGTGAGGGCGGGCTGTGCCTTGGGTGCAAGCCGTGCCACTATCCGATCTGCCCGTTTGGAAAATAAAACTTCAAAACGATGGCGGAGCCATCGTTTTGAGGGGGGGTACAGCCTGCTGCGCGCACTCGCTTGCGCTCGCACACTTGCAGGCTGAGAGGTGTTTTTTGCCACGCGCATGGAAATTGGCGAAGCTCCGCCAGCGGCGGATGAAGCGAGCCAGTTTCGAGGAAGCGGCACGATTGGCACGCCCAACGGGCGCGGGGATCGTAATGCCGCGACGGTGACCGCGGCAAAAAACGGATCAAGATTATTTGCCGCCTGCGGACGGCTTGGGCAGCCGTTAGCGGCTTTGCCGCTTTACGGATGCCGCATCCCCCTTGCGGGGAAAAGTCTGCGACGCTGGATCGCGCCCCGAGGGCGCGGGATTAGGGAGCGCAGAATTGGTGGATCTTTGCACCGAATGAGTCGGTGCTGTTTGACAACTTTAACGCTTCGCGCCTGCGGGCGCGAAATGTTGGAGGTGCGTTATCTATTTTGAGGATAGCGAAATGATGCTGTCCGAGTTTCCTGATGGGGATTGGAAATAAATTGCGTGCGGCGTGTTCTTGCGCATTCCTGTATCGCTGCGCTTTTCAATGAACGCGCGAAAAAGAAAAAATTTGAAAGGAAGTATCCGAACATGAAAAAGCTTTTGTCTCTGCTCCTTGCGCTTGCGCTCGTGTTCTCTCTGGCCGCCTGCGGCAGCAAGAACGACGGCGCGAACACTGACGGCGATGCGCAGAACGGTGAAAACACCGAGAGCGTTGATCTCATTGTCTTCGCCGCTGCCTCCATGACCGAGACTCTGACGGAGATCGCCGAGATGTACAAGGAAGTTGCCCCCAACGTCAACATCACCTACAACTTTGACTCCTCGGGCAAGCTCCTCACCCAGATCAGCGAGGGTGCTGACTGTGACCTGTTCATCTCCGCCGCCCCCCAGCAGATGAACGCCATGGACGGCAGTCTCATTGACGACAAGGACAAGAACCCCGACGGTCTTGACCTCATCGTGACCGACAGCCGCATCGACCTGCTTGAGAACAAGGTCACGCTCGCCGTTCCCGAGGGCAACCCCAAGGGCATTGAGAGCTTCGACCAGCTCGCGCAGCTTCTGAAAGGCGGCGATGTGCTGCTCGCCATCGGCAACAGCGACGTGCCCGTCGGCCAGTACACCCAGAAGATCTTCGCCTACTACGGCCTTGACGAATCGGCCATGACCGACTGCCTCACCTACGGCAACAACGTCAAAGAGGTCACGACGCAGGTGAGCGAGGCCAGCGCTGACTGCGGCATCATCTACGCCACCGACGCTTACTCCGCCGGCCTCACAGTCGTCGACAGCGCCACCGCCGAGATGTGCGGCCAGGTCATCTATCCCGCCGCCGTCCTGAAGGGCGAGAAGGAAGAAGCCGCCCAGGCCTTCCTCGACTATCTCCAGACCGCTGACGCCATGTCCGTGTTCGAGAGCGTCGGTTTCAGCGCCGCTAACTAAAATAAAAGCCTAAAAGGCTTTCATTTTAAAGAGCTGCACTACGCTCTGCGCCTTGGCCGCTCACCGAAGTGAGCGGCCTTCAACGCTCGCTGCGTGAGAGGTATTTTTTGCCACGCACATGTCGCGGCAAAAAATTTCAAGATTATTTGCGCCGTGCGCGGCGCAAAGTCTGCGACGCTTTTTGATATCTCTTTCGGAAGAGATATCTCCTTTTGTCCCGTTTCGTGCCGCAGGATGCGGCACGAACTTTCCGCCGCCACTGGCGGAAAACCCGCTTGTCTTGTGGCAAACTTTTTTCACCGCATTTGCGGCAGCTGGAGATCGCCTGAATCTCCCAAACTCCAGAAAATCGGAGGTCACTTATGGATTGGTACCCCTTATGGAACTCGCTGCGCATTGCGGCGATCTCCACGGTCGTTATTTTCTTTGCCGGCATTTTTGCCGCCTATTATATCGCAAAGCTTCCGCGCCTAGTCAAAGGTGTGCTCGATGTGCTTCTGACGCTGCCGCTCGTGCTGCCGCCGACGGTCGTGGGCTATCTGCTGCTGCGCGTGTTCGGCCCCAAGCGCGTCATCGGCGCGTGGGTGCTCGAAACGTTCGGCGTCAAGATGGTCATGACCTGGTGGTCGGCCATCTTTGCCACGGTGGTCGTCATCTTCCCGCTGATGTACCGCACGGTGCGCGGCGCGTTCGAGTCTTTTGACGAGACGCTGGCCTATTCTGGACAGACGCTGGGCCTGTCGAATACCTACATTTTCTGGCGTATCCGCATGCCGTACTGCCGTCAGGGCGTGCTGGCCGGCACAGTGCTGGCCTTTGCCAGAGCACTTGGCGAATACGGCGCGACGAGCATGATCGCGGGCTACACGCCCGGCAAGACCGCGACGATCTCCACCACGGTCTATCAGCTCTGGCAGACGAACAACGATGTGCTGGCAACGAAGTGGGTCTTGGTCAATATTGCGATCTCCGCCGTCGTGCTGCTGGCGGTCAACATGCTCGAGCGGCGTGACTTTCTCACGGATGCGAGCAAGGCGAGGAGGGCGAGAAGATGAGTTTGTCTGTCGATATTGAAAAAAAGCTTGGCGCGTTTCATCTGCGCTCACAGTTTGAAGCGCCGGACGAGACGATGGCGCTGCTCGGCGCCTCGGGCTGCGGCAAGAGCATGACATTAAAGTGCATCGCAGGCATCGTGACGCCCGACCGCGGGCGCATCGTGCTCGGCGGCCGCGTGCTGTTTGACAGCGAAAAGAAGATCAATCTGCCGCCGCAGCAGCGCAGGGTCGGATATCTTTTCCAGCAGTACGGGCTGTTCCCGAACATGAGCGTGGAGCAGAATATCCTCTGCGGCATCCGCAGCGGAGATAAGGCGGAAAAGCGCCGTGTTCTGGCGGAAAAAATTCGCATGTTCCGCCTTGAGGGCCTGGAGAAAAAGCATCCCGCGCAGCTCTCCGGCGGCCAGCAGCAGCGCGTGGCGCTCGCGCGCATTTTGTGCTCCGAGCCGGAGGCGATCCTGCTCGACGAGCCGTTCTCCGCGCTGGACAGCTACTTAAAGTGGAACCTTGAGATCGAGCTTGCCGACCTGCTTGCGACGTTCAACGGCCCCATCCTCTGGGTCAGCCACGACCGCGATGAGTGTTACCGCAACTGCCGCAGCGTCTGCGTGATGGAAGACGGCCGGACCGGCGAGGTCACGCCGATGGACGAGATGATCCGCCATCCGGGCAGCGTCAGCGCGGCGCGCCTCGCGGGCTGCAAGAACTTCTTCGCCGCCGAGGCGAGAGACGGCAAAGTCTGCCTGCCCGAGTGGAACGTGGCGCTGCCGCTTGCTGGCATGGAAAATACCTTTACGACGATTGGCATTCCAGACAATGCCGTCACCATGAGCGAGAACGGCGCCATGAGCTGCACCGTCTGCCGCGTGATCCTCGGCGTGGAGGAGAACATTCTCCTGCTGCGTCCGGAGGGCAGCGCCGAAGGCGCGCCGATGCTGCGTATCACTGTTGGACATGAAAGTGATCTGCAAGCGGGGGCAGCCGTCCGCGTTGCACTGGACTACAGCAAACTGTTACTCCTGTGAATTAAAAAAGTGAGAGCAGGGCAATGCCCAGCTCTCTTTTTCTGTCAAAATATAAATACAATTCGTAATATTCTGCCAAAATATAACGAAACACGGCGGTTTTGGGCGTATGCCCAAAACCGCCGTGCCATATTTTCCTTACAGGCGCCCGTAGATGCGGGTCGTCTCGTGGATGGACTTTGCGAGCTTTTTGCTCGCCTCGCCGCTCAGCATGCGCCACTGCCAGTTGCCGCTGCTCGTGCCGGGGGTGTTCATGCGGCAGCCCTTGCCAAGGCCCAGATAGTCCTGCATCTGTGCGACAAACAACCTGCTCTGGCAGCTCATGCCGCCGCGGATGATGCCGGCGTTGAAGCCCTCCTCGTCATTGAGACCGAGGTACTTCTTCGCGAACGCGATGTCCGCCTTATCCGCCTCCGTGCGCCAGAGGGCGAGGGGCGCGTTGTCGTGCGTGCCGGTGTAGCAAATGCTGTTGAAGTTGCAGCTATGCGGCAGGTAGTCGCTCGGGTCGCGCGAGTCGAACGCAAACTCGAGGACCTTCATGCCGGGAAGACCGGAATCGGAGAGCAGCTGCACGACCTCGGGCGAGGGATAGCCGAGGTCCTCGGCGATGAAATCGAGGTCGCGGAACCAGCCGGTCAGCACGCCGACGAGCGACATGCCGGGGCCCTTGACCCAGCGGCCGTTTTTGGCGGTCGTCTCGCCGTAGGGAATGGCCCAGTAGCTCTCGAAGCCGCGGAAATGGTCGATGCGGATGACGTCGTAGAGCTTCTGCGCGCCGCCGATGCGGCGGATCCACCAGCCGAAGCCGTCCTTCGCCATGGCCTCGTAGTTGTAGAGCGGGTTGCCCCAGAGCTGCCCGTCCTCGCTGAAGCAGTCAGGCGGGACGCCGGAGACCTCGGTGGGTACGTTGTGCTCGTCGAGCTGGAACATTTCGGGTTCTGCCCACACGTCGGCGGAGTCCATCGCCACATAGATGGGCAGGTCGCCGATGATGCGGATGCCGAGCGAGTGGATGTACGCCTTGAGCGCTTCCCACTGGCGGAAGAAGAGAAACTGAATGTAAGTGAAAAGCTCCACATCCTCGCGCAGCTCGGCGCGGTAGCGCTCGATGACCTCGCTGCTTGTGCGGCAGCGGATGTCCTCATCGTCCCATTCCGTCCAGGACTTCATGCCGAAGTGGCGCTTGAGCGCCATGAAGAGGGCGTAGTTCGGCAGCCAGCGCTCATTTTCCCGCTCAAATGCCGCGACGGCCTCGCGGTCGCGCGTAAAGCCGCGCGTCTTGGCCTTTTCGAGCAGCGTGAAGCGGCTCACGTAGATTTTGCCATAGTCGACATAGCGGGGATCGTCGCCCCAGTCGCAGGCGTTGACCTCCGCGCGCGTCAGGAGCTTATCTTTGACGAGCAAGTCCAAGTCGATGAAATACGGGTTACCCGCAAAGGACGAAAAGCTCTGATACGGCGAGTCGCCGTAGCTCGTCGGGCCGAGCGGCAAGAGCTGCCAGTATTTCTGCCCCGCGGCGGCGAGAAAGTCGGCAAAGTCATAGGCGGCCTTGCCCATCGTGCCGATGCCGTGGGGCGAGGGAAGGGACGAGATCGGCATCAGAATGCCGGAGGAACGTTCGATCAATGGAACCACTTCTTTCTGGAAAATGAAGGATGAAAGGCGTTAACCCTTTACCGCGCCTGCGGCCACGCCCTTGATGATGTACTTCTGGCACAGCAGGTAGAACACGATGACAGGGATGATGCTCAGCAGGATCAGCGCCATCGTCGCGCCGAGGTCGACGGTGCCGTAGCTGCCCTTGAGGTACTGGATGTGGATGGGGATGGTCATGTACTTCGTGCGGTCGAGCACGAGATAGGGCAGCAGATAGTCGTTCCACACCCACATGATCTCGAGAATGCCGACAGAGATCATCGTGGGCCGCAGCATCGGCAGCACGACGGAGAAGTACGTGCGCAGCGGGCCGCAGCCGTCGATGGCGGCCGCCTCCTCAATTTCAAGCGGGATGGATTTGACAAAGCCGACGAACATGAAAATCGCAAGCCCCGCGCCAAAGCCCAAGTAGATGATGGGGATCGTCCACGGTGTATTGAGATGCAGCGTATCCGCTGTCTTCGACAGTGTGAACATCACCATCTGGAACGGCACGACCATCGAAAAGATGCAGAGATAATAGACCATGCGGCAGAATTTGCTGTCCACGCGCGCGATGTACCACGCGGCCATCGATGTGCAGAGCAGGATCAGCGCGGTCGAGACGATGGTGATAAATAAGCTGTAGCCCGCGGACTTCAAAAACGGGTAGTTGCCGAACGTCAGACCCTTGATGAAGTTCGACCAGCCGGCAAAGCTCTCCGCGTTCGGGAGGGCGAACGTGTCGGTCTTGACATAGGTGTTGAGCTTGAAGGAGTTGATGACCACCGTGAGGACCGGCAGCACATAGATGACGCAGATGACGCCGAGCACGATGGAAAGGATCGTCTTGCGGCGAGCCTCGGCAGAAAGAGAGCGCTTGTTCATTACTGCTGCACCTCCTTTTTGCGGTTGGCACTGAGCTGGAGAAGACCGATGGTCGCGACGAGGATGAAGAACAGCACGGCCTTGGCCTGCGCGGTGCCGCGAGAGTTGGCGTTCTGCCCGTAGAACGTGTTGAGAATGTTCAGCGCGAGCATTTCGGTCTCTTTGATCGAGCTGCCGTCGGACAGGATGGTATAGGGCTGCCCGCCCGTGAGGGCGAGGTTCTGGTCGAAGAGCTTGAAGCCATTCGTAAGAGACAAGAATGTGCAGATCGTGATGGACGGCATCACATTCGGGATCGTGACTTTCCAAAGCGTCTGCCAGCGGCTCGCGCCGTCGATCTTCGCGGCCTCGAGCATGTCCTCGGGCACGGCTTGCAGGCCCGCGATGTAAATGATCATCATGTAGCCGATCTGCTGCCAGCACATCAGGATGATGAGACCCCAGAAGCCGAGCTTCGTGTTGAGCAGGATCGACGTGCCGTAGCGCGAGAGGATGCCGTCGAAGATCATCGACCAGATGTAGCCGAGCACGATGCCGCCGATGAGGTTCGGCATGAAGAACACCGTGCGGTACAGGTTGCTGCCCTTGATGCCCTGCGTGAGCGCGTAGGCCACCGCAAAGGCCAGCACGTTGATGAGCACGAGCGATATGACGGCAAACAGCGCCGTGAACCAGAACGAATGCACAAAGCTCGCATCCTGGAACGCGCGGCGGTAGTTTTCAAGGCCGACAAAATGCGCGTCGCTCGTGACCTTGAATTTGCAGAAGGAAAGATAGATGCCCTTGCAGAACGGATAGACAAAGCCGATGATGAACGCGCAGACCATCGGCCCCATAAAGAGCGGGAACCAGCGGCGGATCGGGCGGCGGATCATCGAGCTGTTGACCGCAGCGTTGCTGTGCTTATGTTTCAATTCGATCAACTCCCAGCCAAAGATAGAATATTGCTTTTGTTTCTGCACGGCGGGCGCTTCATGCGGCGCTCGCCGTGATATGCAGGGAGGGACGGGCGAAATCGCCCGCCCCTCTCATTTGTGCTTTTCAGATGCGCTTGCTTTTTTAAAAGCGGCTTAGCCGTTGGCGGCAGCGTACTGCGTGGCCCAGCCGTCGACAAACGCGGTCTTGACGAGCTCCCAGTTGGCATCGCTCTGGTCGGCGTCGTACTGGTTCATCGCGGAGACGAGCGCAGCGCGGTAAGCATCAACGTTCGGCTGGAAGTTGGTGACCCAAGGCATGATGTAGTTGCCGTTGGTGGTGTAGTCGTTGGCGTCGGCGAGGAAGCCGTTGGTGGATTCGGCAGCCTGCTTATAGGGCATGGCGGCGAATTCATCGACCAGCATACGGGAGGCCTCGGGATCGGTGACCATCCAGTTCATGAATTCGAGCGTGGCCTGAATGTCTTCCTCGGAAGCCTTGGCGTTGACAGCCCAGCAGTTCTCGGTGCCGCAGTTGAGACCCGCGTTCTCTTCGCCCGCAACACCGCAGTAGAACGGGATCATGGACAGGTTGTCAAGACCGTACTGACCGTCGCCGGTACCGGTGAGCTTGGCCCACTCCCAAGAGCCGTTCTGATAGAACACGGCCTGCTCCTTGCCGAACTCGTCCGCCGCGTCAAAGCCGCCGGCAGCGAGATCAGCAGGATTCACGGCGCTGTTGTTGATGTACAGATCCCACAGGTTCTTGTAGTTCTGCATGTAGGTACCCTTGATGGAAGACGGGCATTCCTTCCAGGCGTCGGGATCGTCCACGGACTCGTAGTAATACTCGAGGTTCGCGAGGTGGCCGGTGAAGCGCCAGCTGGAATCGTCGCTCATGGAAGAGGAGGTGAAGGCGTCGAAGCCGAGCTCGGAAGCACGAGCGTGGATGTCCTCAGCGACGGCCTTGAGAGTCTCAAAGTTCGTGATGTCGCCAAGCGTGTAGCCGGCCTTTTCGAGCAGGTCTTCGTTGACGATGATGCCGTAGCACTCGTAGCAGTAGCCGATGGAGCAGAGCTTGCCGTCGGCGTCATAGAGGTTGTAGGCGTCGGTGTTGAGCTCGTTGGCAACGGCGGTGCCGCTCAGGTCATAGCAGTAGTCGCCCCAGGTGCCGACAGCGGCCTGGTTGCCCACGACGAACAGCGTCGGGGGAGCGGACTTGTCCATCTCGGCGGTCAGGGTCTCGTTGTAGGTGCCGGAAGCAGCGGTCACGACGGTGACGGGCACGCCGGTCTTCTCGGTGTACATGGC
>OJQF01000615.1_pt1 | contig 17881 bp, 12 predicted proteins | sample 1598681 | NCBI WGS metagenome assembly OJQF01 (sample SAMN03922506, study PRJEB24848) | human gut metagenome | isolation source: stool sample | host: Homo sapiens | place: Germany | collected 2011-11 | reverse complement strand
CAGCTACACCGAGGGCAGCGAGACTAAGACCTGCACGCAGAGCATCACGGTCAACGCCGTCACGCCTCCTGCGCCGACCGAGTACACCATTACCTTTAATGTCAACGGCGGCATCGGTACGATCCCCTCGCAGACCACAAGCGGACAGAAGCTCTCCAGTCTGCCTACCGCAACACACAGCGGCAGCTATAGCTTCGTCGGCTGGTACACCGCAGCGAGCGGCGGCACCCAGATCACGACCGCTTATGTGTTCTCTGCCAATACCACCGTCTATGCGCACTGGACCTACACCGGCGGCAGTGTCGGTGTCGGTTCCTACACCCCCAGCTACACCGTTTCCGTGGATAAGACTGAGAACGGCACCATCACCGTTTCCCCCAAGTCCGCCTCCAAGGGCAGCATCGTGACCATCACGGTGAAGCCCGACAAGGGCTATACGCTCGAAACGCTCCGCGCGCTGGATATGAGCGGCTATGCGATGGAGCTGACCGAGAATAACGGCAGATTCACCTTCAAGATGCCCGCCTCGGCGGTCATCGTCAAGGCGACCTTCATGGACGACAACACGATGCTGAACTTCTTCGTCGACGTCAAGGCGAGCGACTACTTCTATGACGCGGTCCTGTGGGCGGCGGAGAAGGGCATCACCAGCGGTGCGGACGCGCTGCACTTCAGCCCCAACGCGCCCTGCACCCGCGCTCAGATCGTCACCTTCCTGTGGCGTGCGGCCGGTTCTCCCGCTCCCAAGAACATGAGCAGCTTCGCGGATGTTCCCGCTGACGCCTTCTATGCCAAGGCGGTTGCCTGGGCTGTCGAAAACGGCATCACCGGCGGCACTGGCGACGGTAAGTTCAGCCCCGATGCTACCTGCACCCGCGCACAGGCGGTGACCTTCCTCTATCGCGCCTCCGGCGCGCCGGCTGTCAGCGGCAATGCAGCCTTCAGCGACGTGGCAACCAACGCCTACTATGCGGCGGCAGTCAAGTGGGCAGAGAAGAACGGCATCACCGGCGGCATCGGCGGCGGCCTGTTCGGCTCCAACAACAACTGCACGAGAGCCCAGATCGTCACCTTCCTCTATCGCAGTGTGAAGTGATCCTCCGGGCATAATGCGCAAGCAAAGCACCGAAAGGCGCGGCGGCATCGCCGCCGCGCCTTTCTCCCAAAAATCGAAAACGGGCGGGCGGGACCCTTTCCCACTGAGCGAGGAGGCATATCCATGAAAAAACGAATCTTCCTGCTGGCGGCGCTGGCCGCCGGTCTTGTGCTGTGCCTCGCCGCTTGCGGGGAAACCAACGGAGACCCCGCCACCGTCACCCTCTGGCATGTTTACGGAGGTGAGGTGAACTCACCCATGAACGCGCTGGTGGAAGAGTTCAACCGCACCGTCGGGCAGGAGCAGGGCATCCGAGTGCGGGTGGACAGCGTCAGCAACAGCGGCGTGATCCACGAGAGCGTGCTGGCCGCCGCCTACAAGGACCCCGGAGCGCCCGAGCTGCCGGACCTGTTCGTGTCTTACCCAAAGACCGTGCTGGCGCTGCCGGATGAGAACATTCTGGTGGACTACCGGGACTATTTCACCGACGAAGAGCTGGAGGGCTATCTCCCTGAATTTGTTGAGGAAGGGACGGTCCATGACCGGCTGGTCATTCTGCCGCTGGCAAAATCCACGGAGATCCTCTTTGTGAACAAAACGGCCTTTGACCGTTTCGCCGCCGAAACCGGCGCAAGCCTGGACGAACTGGCCACCTGGGAGGGGCTGTACGCCATGGCGGAGCGGTATGCGGACTGGTCGGGCGGCAAGTGCTTCTTCGTTCACGACTACCACTTCAACTATTTCCAGGTGGGGGTGGAATCGCTGGGCGAGGACTTTTTCGACAAGAACGGCATTGCCTTCGGCCCCAAATTCGCCTACGCATGGGAGCCTTACGCCAGAGCTGCGCTGACCGGCGGGCTGTGGCTGGGCAGCGGCTATGCCACCGAGCCGCTGCGCACCGGCGACGTGATCGCGTCCGTTGCCTCGTCCGCCAGCGTGCTGTACTATTCCGATGTGGTGACCTATGAGGACAACCGCACCGAGCAGGTAGAGATCGTCTCGCTGCCCTGTCCCATCTTTGAGGACGGGGAAAAGCTGGTCATGCAGCGGGGCGTGGGAGTCTGCACGGTAAAGTCCACGCCGGAGCGGGAAAAGGCCTGCATGACCTTCCTGAAGTGGCTGACTGAGCCGGAGCGGAATGCGGACTTCGTTACATCCCTTGGATACATGCCGGTGACGAAGGAGGGCTTTGACCGCTACCTGCCTGCCGCCATCGAGACGCTGAGCGATCCCATGTATGTTTCGCTCTATGAAGCCTTTCTGAAAACGCGGCAGGACTACACGTTCTATGTGCCGCCCCAGCGGGAGGATTATCTCAATCTTGAGACTCACTTTGAAAAGGCGGTGCGTCTGCGCCTGGCGGCCGGGCGGGCCCAGTACCTGGAGCAGGGCGCAGATGCGCTGGAGCCGCTGCTTCGTACCGTGCGGGAGGAGCTCCAAAAAAGCTATGGCAAGTGACAAAAACGGGAAGGGAGGGATCTCCGTGCTGCGTTTGAGCGGGCGTCTGTCCAAAACTGACAGTTCAGCGGGTAACCGCAGCATCGGCGGCAGTCTGGTGCTGTACTGGCTGTGTATGGTGCTGGCGATGTTGGCTGCCGCGCTGCTTCTGCTGAGCGTGACGGGGGTCCTCTCCCGCACAGCACGCCAATTCGGGGAGACGGCGGCTTTGCAGCAGAGCAACACCGCCGCACTTTTTACTGCCCAGATGGATGCCCTCGCCGCGCAGGGCATTGAGCTTTCCGAAACGGTCGGCGGAGAGCTGGAGAGCTTTCTTGCCCACCGCGGTCTCTCCTTTGATGCGCTGAATGACGATCCGGCGCTTATCGCAGAGCTGGAATCCCTGATGATCCCCGCTCTGGAAACCACCATGGCGGGCAGCACCTGCAGCGGCGTATATTTCTGTCTGGATGCCACAGCCAATACAACGCTGCCGGAATCCAAAACCTCCCGCATGGGGGTGTATCTCCGCTATTCCGGTCTGCGCTCTGCCCATCCCAGCGGCATCACAGCCTATTTTCGGGGAACGGTGGATGCTGCCCGAAAAAACGGCCTGCAGCTGCACAACCGCTGGAATCCGGAGCTGGACACGTCCCTGATCCCCGGCTACCGGCAGGTCATGGCGTGGGAGGGCGAGCGGCTCTCCGGCGGCTGCCTCTGGACGGAGCGGGTGCCGCTGCTGGATACCTGGGAGAGCGTGACGCTGCTGTGCGTTCCCGTGCGGGATGGGAGCGGAACGGTGCGGGGGGTCTGCGGCATGGAGCTCAGCGAGCTCTACTTCGGCCTGTCCCACAGCACGACCCCCAGCTCCTACGGCAGCTTTCTGATGCTGCTGGCCCCCATGAACGGGGATACTCTCCTTCTGGATAAGGCCATGCTGGGCAGCACAGAGGGGACGGACCTGTCGGCCTCCGGTGAGATGAGGATCCGAAGCGGCCGGGACTACGATACCTTTATCTGGAACGATACGACCTATCTTGGAAAGTACCAGGTCATCCCCGGACGGCTGGCGGATGGCTATCCCCTGGCGGCGGTGACGCTGATACCGGAGAGCGGCTACCGCCACCGTGCCCAGACCGCCCGCATCGGCTGGATCCTTGGCTCCCTGGGCTTCCTTGCGGGGATGCTGGTGCTGGCCGCCGCCCTTTCCCGCCGCTTTGCCACGCCCATTGCCCAGGGCTTTGCGGCGGCCAGAAGCCAGGCGCAGGACTGGCAGCCCACGGGGATCCGGGAGATCGACGAGCTGACGGCCTACTTCCACAGCCGTCTGCGGGAAAGCCAGCCCGAGGTCGCCCTGCCCCGGCAGGTGGAAAGCCTTGTGTCCGAGCTGATCGACCGGGCAAAGGGGCTGACCGGTACGGAGCGCGTGATCCTGCGCTACTATGCCGAGGGCTATGCGGTCAAGGACATCTCCGGCCTGCTGTTCATCAGCGTGGGGACGGTGAAGGGTCACAACAGCCACATCTACAGCAAGCTGGGAGTGGATTCCTACGACAGCCTGAAAGCGTATCTGGATGTTCTCCGGCGCTGTGAGCGGCTGGAGGAGCTGCTGCAGGGCGGCGGTAAATAATCGTACCGATGAAAAAGGCTGCCGGTTGGCAGTCTTTTTTCATATCGATAACGGACAGGAGGCTTTTCCCGCGCCGCAGCGCCTGCCCAAAGGGCGAACATCTCTATCAAAAGACGGAGGACGGAAAAACCGGCCTCCGTCTTTTGTTTGTTGAAAACGCTCAACAGATGCCAATGGTTTTTATGTGTTCCGTCTATGACTGAGTCCTGTTTTTGCGGGTTTTGCCCCAAAACAGGACTCAGACCTATATTTTTTCCCTGCGAAAACTGGTAGAGATAGAGTCAACAGAGCCACAATCGGGAGAACTGCCGGAGAGGAGGGACTACACATGAAGCAGGTCATAAAGGAGGCGATGGGAGACTGCTCTACCATAGGGGAGTTTCGCTTTCTCCTTCGCTGTCAGGAGTGCGGCAGAACATGGCACAGCAGCCCCGTCCGTTTTTCCAAGGCCGGCACGGAGCCGGAGACAGAGGGGATGCGCGCGGTGTTCCGGACGCTCTACGAGCGGGAACGGGCGGCTGCCCGGGAAAAAGCCGCGGCGGAGGCCTTAGAGATCTTCAGCCAATGCCCTGTCTGCGGCAGACTGGTGTGCAACCGCTGCTTCCTGATCTGCGAGGATCTGGATCTATGCGCTGCCTGCGCGAAAGCATTGCAGGTGCGCGGCGATATCGTGGCAGGAGAAACTTCCTCCCCGCGGGAGTTCCCTGCCGAATCAGCCGGAAGGATTTCAACAGAAGAAGATAAAACGACATGAGAAAACGGAAGCTTGCTGAGAGAATACTCTTTCCGCAAGGCAAACACAAATTATGGGAGAAAGGAACGTATCATGCAAGTAACACTCACCCATCTGCCGGATACGGCGGCGGAATTTGAGTCGTTGTCCCGCCGCACGCCGGAGGAGGTCTGCGCATGCTTCCTGTGCGCATTGAACCTATACATAAAGGATAAGGACGCGGGTGTGGCCGCCATGGACCTGCTGCGCGGGCCGCGTCCCATGACGCCTTATGACGCCCAATTTCTGCGGGACCGTCTGCGGGGCAAGGAATATCTGCCCCTGGCCTACTTTGAGGGCGCAGCGCCGGAAAACAGCTATACCCCTGCGCAGCCCTATGTGCTGAACGTCCTGTCGGATCCCCGCCCCCAGGACATGGAGCCGGGCTATCTCCGGCTGTTTCTCAGGACGGCAGGCGCAGATTCTCCCCGTCCCATCAAGCTGCGGCAGAAGCCCTCTACCGGGGAATGGTTTTTGTGGGAGTATTCCAGCCCCTTGAGCGGCATCCGCATCCCCGCCGCGCAGGATCCGTGGGCATGACGCGATGGGAAAGAGATGTTTGGCGCTGGTGCTGGCGCTGCTGCTGGCACTCAGCCTGAGCGCCTGCGGCAGCCAGCCGGGTACCGCCACTCCCCCCACCGGCAGCGGCGGAGAAAACGACAGCGCATCGCATGACACCACCTATTGGACTGCCGTGCGGTACGAGTCCTACAATCCCTCCTTCGGCCGCACGGAGGTCAGCGCCATGCCCACGGAGAAATGGTGGGCGGACCTCTACCTCAATGAGGACGGAACCGCGCTGTTCCGGGAGGTGCTGGGCTTTGGCTACGCCTCTTACCTGATAAACGCCGAATGGTGGCTGGGGGCGGACAATGCCCTGCGGCTGACCGGAGAAGACCTTGACGGAAGCTTCATCTCCATGGACGGGCGCAAGGAGAAGGACGGCTCCGTGATGCTGGAGACCGCTTACAGGAATCGCTTCTATTTTGAGCCGGCGGAACGGCCGGTTTCCGGCGGGGAGCTCTGTATGGCGGATCTGGAGGGGACCTGGCGAATGAGCGCCGGTGAAGCGGAGGGCGACGAGTTCAGCCCGGAGGAGATGCACATGGCCTCTCTGCTGAACATTGAGCGCTGGTGGTCCGACGATGAGGGCGGCTATACCCTGCGTGCCGACTACTACAGCGCCCACCTTTTGGATACGGACGCTCCGGAATACGAGACGGAGGCGGATCTGCTGACGGAAAAGCTGGATGAGCCGCTGATGTACGGCCTTCCCAACGAGCTTTGGTCTGCTCGGCTCTACGCCGAAGACTCTGAGGCGGAGTACTATGTCACCCTGACGGACCGGAACACCCTGTACCTCCGGCAATACGATGAGCCGGACAACGCGCCGGCAGCCCGCACCGCTATCTATACGCGCGAAGAGAGCCTCCTGCCGGAGCCGCTGACGTTGGCCCTGGCGGACGAACCCGATAAGTCGCTGATGTTTTACTGGCGTGACCCGCCTGCGGAGGTGGCGCAGCCGCTTGCGGCGATCCCCATGACCGCGCTGGAGAAGGGCGGGCAGAACAAGCTGCTGCTGGTGGGACGCTGGTACGCGTCGGATATCCAGTTCTGCACGGGAACGCCCCAGCTGAACGCGGACGGCACCATGCGGGAGTGGATCACGGATACGGTGCTGTATGAGGGAACGATCCGGATCAACGAACCCCAGTGGTTCTCTCTTACGATTCCGGAGAAAACGGCAAAGCTGTGCCTGTTCATGAAGCGGCCCTGGGACGAGAGCTGGTTTACCTGGCCCATTACGGATCAGGCTCCGTTTTTTGTCAGCGGAGACACCTTCCTGACGGAGATAGATTAGTGCCCCACCGCCCTGACGGCGAAGCGGCAGTCATTGCAAGGAAACCATTTCAAACAAAATCAAACAGAAAAGGAGACAGGAACTATGGGACTCATTAAAGCGGCATTGGGCGCAACTGGCGGCGTGCTGGCCGACCAGTGGAAGGAATACTTCTATTGCGAAGCCATCCCCTCGGATGTGCTGGCGGTAAAGGGCAGGAAAAAGGCCACGGGACGGTCCAGCAACAAGCACGGCGACGACAACATCATCACCAACGGCAGCGTGATCGCCATTGCGGACGGCCAGTGCATGCTCATCGTGGAGCAGGGCAAGGTGGTTGATGTGTGCGCAGAGCCGGGCGAATACACCTACGATATGTCCACCGAGCCGAGCATCTTCTCCGGCGATCTGGGCGACAGCGTGAAGAGCGTCTTTGAAAACATCGGCAAGCGCTTCACCTTCGGCGGCGAGGCCCCCAAGGATCAGCGCATCTACTACTTCAACACCAAGGAGCTGACGGACAACAAGTACGGCACGCCCAGTCCCGTTCCCTTCCGCGTGGTGGATCAGCGCGCGGGCATCGATCTCGATATCGGCATCCGCTGCTTCGGCGAGTACAGCATCCGCCTCAAGAACCCGCTGCTGTTCTACACCAACGTCTGCGGCAACGTCAGCGAGGACTATAAGACCGAGAATATCGCGGGCCAGATGAAAACTGAGCTGCTGACCGCTCTTCAGCCCGCGTTTGCAAAGATCAGCGAAATGGGCATTCGCTACTCCGCCCTGCCCGGCCACACGCTGGAACTGGCGGACGCGCTCAACGAGCAGCTTTCGAGCAAGTGGCGTGACCTCCGCGGCATGGAGATCGTTTCCTTCGGCGTTTCCAGCGTGAAGGCCAACGAGGAAGACGAGCAGATGATCAAGGAGCTGCAGCGCAACGCGGCCTTCATGGATCCCACCCGCGCGGCGGCGCACCTTGTCGGCTCGCAGGGCGACGCGATGAAGGCGGCAGCCGCCAACACCGGCGCAGGCCCCGCCATGGCCTTCATGGGCATGGGCATGGCCGGTCAGGCAGGCGGCATGAACGCACAGAACCTTTTCCAGATGGGCCAGCAGCAACAGATGCAGCAGCAACAGATGCAGATGCAGCAGCAGGCGGCGCAGCCCGCTCCCGCTCCGACGGTGCAGGGCTGGACCTGTTCCTGCGGCCAGAGCGGCATCACCGGCAACTTCTGCCCCAACTGCGGCAGCAAGAAGCCTGAGCCCAAGCCCGCGGGCGACAGCTGGAAATGCGCCTGCGGCGCGACCGCCACCGGCAAGTTCTGCCCCGAGTGCGGCAGCCCCAAGCCCGCTGTCGTGGACGACGGCTGGACGTGCGCCTGCGGCGCGGTGAACAAGGGGAAGTTCTGCTCTGCGTGCGGCGCGAAAAAGCCCGCCGGTGTCCCCCAGTATAAATGTGACAAGTGCGGTTGGGAGCCTGCCGACCCCAAGCATCCCCCCAAGTTCTGCCCTGAGTGCGGCGACCCCTTTGACGACGGGGACATCGTGTAATGAAACGGCGGATGATTTGGATTTTCCTGATAGGAGTGCTGGCGGGGATCGCCCTTTCGGGCCTGTATAAGCACTTTGTCACAGATCGGATCATGGATGGGGGCAACGGCATGGAAAATCCGGACGCCGCGTCCCTGTTGGACGGCGACCACACCTATGTGGACAATTCCGTCCTCTGGCCCGTGCTGGAGGGAACATGGGAAAGTGAAGATGGCCGCTGGCAGGCGGACATCGGCGAAGAGAGCGGCATCGTTCTCCGCGCGGACGGCGAAACCGTCTTGGTGTCTCCACTGTATTTTACTTATCTCCGGCCGGGCAAGGTCGTCTGGACGGAGCTGGAAGTGGAGGTGCGCGAGCTTGTGACGCCGGACGGTGCTTCACTTGGCAGGATCAGGGAATTTGGCTATGAGGCATCGGACGGCGAGGACAGCGGAACGCTGGAGCTGACGCTGGAACGGCCGGACGAGAGCGAAGAAACAGTGACATTCCAAAAAACACAGGAACAGGAGCAATAGATCATGGGCTTATTTGATAAGAAGTACTGCGACATCTGCGGCGAGAAGATCGGCCTTCTCGGCAACCGCAAGTTAGAGGACGGCAATCTCTGCAAGGACTGCGCGAAAAAGCTTTCGCCGTGGTTCAGCGACCGCCGCCGTTCCACGGTGGAGGACATCAAAGGGCAGCTTGCCTACCGCGAGGAAAACCGGGAAAAGGCGGCGCAGTTCCGCACCACCCGCTCATTCGGCGAGGATTGGAAGGTGCTGCTGGACGAGGATCACCGCTGGTTCACCGTCACCCGCGCACGGGATCTGGCGGAGGCCAATCCCGATATTCTGGACTTTGACGCTATCACCGGCTGCCGAATGGACATCGATGAGAGCCGCACGGAGCTGACGCGCGAGGATGCAGACGGCAAGGACGTGAGCTACGTTCCGCCCCGCTACGAGTATTCCTACGACTTTTTCCTTGTCATCTCCGTCCGCCACCCCTACTTTGACGAGATGCGTTTTTCGCTCAACAGCAGCTCTGTGTACTATGAACCGCAGAAACTGCCGCAGCGCGCTCCGATGAGTTACGCGCCGATGGATCGGCCCTCGGGACGCCCCAAGATGATCAGCCCCGCCCGCGTCGACCCGGAGGACTGCGCGGAGTACCGCAAGTATCGTCAGATGGGCGACGAGATCTGCCAAGCGCTTGAGCAGGCGCGCAGCGGCGGCAAGCAGCCTGCCGGCGCTGCACCGGAAGAGAACATCATCATGCGCGAAGCTGCGCAGGACATTCCTGCGGCAGGCCCCTGGACGTGTCCCGCCTGCGGCGGCGCCAACACGGGCAAATTCTGCGAATACTGCGGTTCCCCCCGCCCCTGACAGCTGCCCGCGCGGCATGAATGCTGCTGCGGCAGAAATGACACAACCACATGGGAGGAACCTGCAAGGGATCAACAATATATAAATACAAAAATTTTAGGAGGAAACGATTATGGCGAACCTGACCGGAAATTTGAAGGACTCTATGACCGCAACCTTCCCCCGCGAATTTGATATCCCCAACGCAATGACGATCCAGGAGATCTATGACAAGCTGAACGCCCGCGCTGCGGCGTTCCAGATGCCGTTTTCCGTCAAGGGCGGTATTCCCGGCGAGCGCGTCGTCTTTGAAAAGGAACCGAACCTTGATGTTATCATCTGGCTCCATGTCAAGAACGGCACGCACATCAAGATCACGCCGGTCACGCAGGACAGCAGCGCCAAGATCAACGGCATCGACGTCGGCAAAAACAGCGTGATGCGCAAGGGCGTCAAGGGCGTTGCCAGCAGGCCGCTGCTGCAGGGCCAGTACATCGACGGTGTGACCGACACCATCATGAAGATCCTTGCCGACGAGACGGTTCCCGACTATGTGGCGCCTGCGGTAATGCCCGGCGCGGATAAGCCGCTGAACTGGCTGACGCTCCTGCTGCTGTGCATCTTCGTCGGCGGCGCGGGCATCCACCGCTTCTATGCGGGCAAGATCGGCACGGGCATTCTCTATCTCTTCACCGGCGGCCTGTTCGGGATTGGCTGGCTCATTGACCTCGTCAAGATCGCCACCGGGAAATTCACGGATAAGAACGGCAACGTCGTTCAAAAGGCATAATGCCGCCGCTGCAAGCGCAGATCGCGGAACCACAGAATCGATGATAAGGAGTTCACTATGAAAAAAATCGTTTCTCTTGCACTGGCATTGGTGCTGGTGCTCTCCCTTACCGCCTGCGGCGGTAAGGACGGCGGGAAATCCGCCGACCCCAACCTCGGCAAATACATCGGCACAGAGTTCTCCAGCGACGGCGACAGTTGGTATTCCTTAGCCGACCTCTATGACGGCGAGTGCTATATCGAGCTCAAGAGCGGCGGCAAGGGCGTGTTCTGCCTGGGCGGCGAGGCGACCGACATTAAGTGGTCGCTCGAAAGCGACGGCGCTTTGACGCTCAAGCGCGACGGTTTGGAAAGCAATGGCCTTTTACAGGACGGCTGCATCATGCTCGACGATCTCTGGGGCAACGAGGTTTACACCCTCTACGAGAAGGAAGATGCCGACTCCTCGCCGGAAAAGACCGGTGATACGCTGCTGGACTGGTGGAACGGCGACTGGTACGGCTGGTGGAAGATGACCGGCTGCTCGGGCTATTACGAGGACATGGAGGGCGACTGGTGGGATATCTGCGGCAATATTGACATCGGCGCGGATAAGACCGGCGTCGTCCGCCTTTGGGATGAGGACTACTCGCGAGACAGCCTCATGGCGAAGGTGAATGTCACCCTGAGCACCGCCGGTACCGGCGAGCACGGCACGATGACCTCCGAGGACGGCCAGTTCACGGATATCGCTATCGAGCACGCGGACTGGATCGTCGACCCCGGTCTGGCGGATCGGGATGATCTCATCTGCATCGACGGCTGGTATGAAAACGGCGACGATGAGTTCTACTACGAGATCTATCTGCGCCCGTGGGGAACCTACTGGGACGACGCGGATGAGGATTCTCGCCCCAAGTCCTACGACGACTGGTATCTGCCCCTCATCAAGGCGGGCAAGTCCATGCCGGACGCCATCGGCGCGGACGCCCCGGCAAGCAGCGGCGATACGAAGTTCACAGCGTCGAGCGGCAATTCAAATGCTCCCAGCGGTACCGGCCTTGTGAGCGAGGAAGCGGTGCAGAAGGGCTACGTGTGGATGAACGAGGTCAATAACAATATTTTTGACAGCACCTACGAAGACCTCGTCGATTACTTCGGCGTGGAGGGTGAGTTCGTCAAGGAAGAGTACAGCGACCACATGAAGAGGAACCAACGCTACTACAAGTGGGTCTCGAAGGACGATCCCAGCCACTACGTCTACGTCAACTTCGCTGAGGAGGAACCGGGCGTTTATAAGGTCAGCGCCTTCAACACCAGCGGCTTCTCCGGCAAGGAGGCCATCGAGAAGTATCTTGATACCGTGAAGGCTGAGGCGGCTGAGGTGAATAAGGCCGCCACCGCAAACGCCAAGATGAAGGACTTCTCCGTAACCGTCGCACAGTTCGCGCACGATGATGTCGCGGTCAAGATCACGACGAAGATCCCCGAGTCCGGCTGGTCGTATGACGAGGGAAAGAAATGCCTTGTGGAAAACGACGATCCCACAGCCTTCGGCGCGGGTGCCATCAGATTCGAGGTAAGAGCCAATGTGGAGGACTTCGACTACTACAAGGACAGCTTTGAAAACTATCAGGATATCGATGATCGCGTGATCGGCGGTATCACCTTCAAGGGCCGCACCTACAAGCGCATCGGCTACGACTGGATCGAGTACGTCGCGCAGATCGACGATGGGCGTGCGCTGTCCATCGGACTGACAGATATTGACTGCGTTCCGGGTACGATGCCCGACGTTATCCTCAGCGGCATGACGATCAAGTAAGGTCATCGGTATATTTTGCCTGACCACAGCGTATCAAACGGCGCCCGCCCGCAGCGCGGGCGGGCGCTTCCTTGTGAGAAAAAGAAAGAGGTGGAACCATCTATGCCAACACAGGTAACCAACTATCAATGCCCCGGCTGCACCGGCCCGCTGCACTTCGTAGGCGCTTCCGGTAAGCTGGAGTGCGAATACTGCGGCGCGAGTTACGACGTTGCGGAGATCGAGGCGCTCTACGCGGAGAAAGAAGAGAAGGCCGCGGCGGCGCAGCAGACGGCTGAAGAAAAGGCCGCAGAGCAGAAGAAAGCGTCCGCCGACGGCGGCGATTGGGATACCTCCGGCTTCAGCGACGACTGGGGCGAGGAGGGCGCGCACATGAAAGCGTACAGCTGCCCCAGCTGCGGTGCGGAGCTCATCTGCGATGAGAGCACGGCGGCAACATCCTGCCCCTATTGCGGCAACCCCACGGTGGTGCCGGGGCAGTTTTCCGGAGAGCTGAAGCCGGACTTCATCCTCCCCTTCAAGCTCAGCAGGGAAGATGCCATCAAGGCGCTCAGAGAGCACTACAAGGGGAAGATTCTTCTGCCTAAGACCTTTACCAACGAAAACCACGTGCAGGAGATCCGCGGCGTTTACGTCCCCTTCTGGATGTTTGACGGCAAGGCGATGGGCGACGCTCGTTATGAGGCCACCCGCTCCCACAGCTATACCTCCGGCGATTACGAGATCACGAAAACGGAGCACTTCGACATCTACCGCGCCGGCTCCGTCACCTTTGAGAAGGTGCCGGTGGATGCCTCCAGCAAAATGCCGGACGATCACATGGATTCCATCGAACCCTACGATTATAAGGGCTTGAAGAGCTTTTCCACAGCCTACCTTCCCGGCTTTCTTGCCGACAAGTACGATGTGAGCGTGGAGGAGAGCCGCGAGCGTGCGGATCAGCGCTGCGAGGGCACGCTGGACGCCGCGCTGCGCAGCAGCGTGAAGGGCTACGATACCTGCACCCGTCTGACCGGCAGCACGGATCTGGCGCGGGGCAAGGTACATTACGCCCTCATGCCCGTGTGGATGCTCAATACCAAGTGGCAGGGAAAGGACTTCCTCTTTGCCATGAACGGGCAGACTGGAAAGCTGGTCGGCGACCTGCCGGTCAGCTGGGGAAAATTCTGGGGCATGTTTGCCGGCATTGCGGCACTCCTTTCAATCGTCGGCTCCATCGGAGTCACGCTGCTGATGCTGTAACAAGGGGGGACGGACATGAAAAAAAGAATGACAGCTTTGCTGACCACGCTTTTGCTGGCGCTGGCTTTGTGCGTCCCCGCCATGGCGGCGGTGGAGTACGGCGTGATCTACGATGAGACCGAGGAGCTCGGCTCCGTGGAATTGACCTATCAGGGGGAGCAGACGCTCCCGCAGCTCACGGAAGCGCTCGGCATTGACCTGCGGGTGGATGTATTTACCGACGAGGGCGTGGAGGACAGCAGTGTCTCGGATATCGCGGTGTATGTCTATGAGGATTCCGGCTACGGCTGCGGCGAGAAAAGGGACGGTGTCTCGCTGACGCTGCTGCTGCGCGGCACGGAGGACGGTGCGTACACGCTCTCGGAGACGGATTGGTGCGTGTATGCCCTTCTTGATGCGGCGCGAGGCAGCGCACAGGAACTGTCCGACGTTGTACGCGACGCGGTGTCGCCCTACATGGCCCAGCGCGCATGGAATGGTGAGGACATGACCATGAGTGCCACGGCGCTCTCGCAGGCGGTGGGCGCCATGGCGGAGAGCGTGGAGAACTACCTCCAGGCAGGCGCCTCGCCGGACGTCACCGGCGGTGGTGCCGAGGCGCAGACGCCGGAGCAGACCGGCGCCGATATGAACTATATCTTCGATCTCAGCGACCAGCTTTCCTTCGAGGAGTGGGCGGAACTGGAAGCACGGGCTTCGGACATTTCCCAGCGCCACGGCTGCGGTGTCTATGTTGCTTTTGTGGATGACTTCACGGAGTACGGCGGCGGGAACGATGTTTACAAAACCACTTATCAGCTCTATCACGCCAATGAGCTGGGCATGGGCGAGAACCGGGACGGCATTATCATCCTGCTGAGCATGGACGAGCGCGACTACGCCATGTTCGTCTACGGCAAAAACGCGGAGTATGCGTTTAATAAGTACGGTCAGGAACAGCTTGAGGATGCCTTTCTCGGTTATTTTGGCGACAACGACTGGTATGGCGGTGCTTCCCATTATCTGGATACCTGCGATGAGTATCTGACCCTTGCGGAAGAGGGAGATCCCGTGCGGAAGAATACTCTTCCGATGTACCTCATTGTTGTGGCGGCCTCCTGCGCGATCTCCGGCTTCATCTGCATCATGCTCAAGTGGAAGATGCAGACCGTCCATAAGAAGGTAGAGGCCAACGAGTATGTCGCCGAGGGCGGCCTGACGCTGACAAAGCAGTACGACCGCTACACCCACACCACCGAAACTCGCACCAAGATCAGTTCCGATTCTGACAGCGGCAGTACCAGCAGCTGCAGCGGTGGAGGCGGCAGCGGCCGCAGCGGAAAGTTCTGAGAAGGAGGCGGACGATGAAGCGGTGTATCCTGCGTCGAGCCATTTCGGCACTTCTCTGTCTGGCGCTGGCGCTGAGTCTGACTGCCTGCGGCGGAGAGGCCGAGCGGCCCGAGACAGAAGGCGGCAGCGGCATGACAGGGGCGCTTTCCGGCGGCAAGGGCAATGTGTCTGAACCAAAGGACGATCCAGAGAAAGCGGAGGCGGGACTTGTCCTGCTGCGGGCGTGTATGGCAGAGGATGACCAGTTGGCCGGCGCAGTGGCCTACCTTGGTCAGCGCGAGCCAAACGACAGATCGTCGATGACGGAGTGGCTGCTCGAAAACAGCGGCGATCTTGTTTCCGAGCTGCCGTTCCTGCTGGAGATCCCGGCGGAGCGCGTACTCGGCGGAGAGAGCGGCAAGCTCTACTGCATCGTCCCCCGGGACGAGAGCACCAGCCTCGCTGTAAATCATGTGACCTGGGAGTCACAGGGCAACGGCGTGTGGCCGGTGGCGGACGAGGTCCTCTATCGGGAAGAATACGCGCAGCCTGTGCTGGTATTCGTGAATTATGAGGAGTGGCCGGATGAGCCGGACACGGAGGTCAACCTTGTGACCAACAACGGCCTGGAGGTGAAATGGTATCCGCTGACCGATGAGTCCGGCTGCCCCGTCGTGCCCACCGGCGTGAACTACGCCCCCATGCTGATGGATTTTGGGATCTTTGGCGCTATCACAGGTCTTGACTATCCCGAGGATTGGGAGCCGGCGGGCGACGACTGGTGGCTGCCGCCTACGGATATGGGTCTGGCAGACACCACCTGGGTCTGTGATGACTGGCTGATGAGCCTGCACTACGGCGACTGCGACCCTGACTATGCCGGGATCGCCGAGCTCTACCACCGCTTTGAAGACAATACAGAGCTGACACGGGTCTTTTCCGGCGTGTGGCGCATGGAGGATGACTGCCTGCGGCTGGATCTCTCCGCCGGCGTCGGCAGCTCCCTCAGCGGCAGTTTCCCGATCCTCATCTCCCCCTCCGGCGAGGAGATGCATTTCCAGCGTTCGCGCAGCGGCGAAGGGGTCCCCTTCCTGCCGGACGATATGGACTCCATTGATCTGACACGGAGCTATGGCTAAGCCCCTTTCATTTTTCCAAACACTCGCAGTTTGCCCCACATCTATTCTATCGAGAGACGCTGAAACAAAAATGCTCGTAAGGCAGTGTGAAATGATCCTCCGGGCATAACGCACAAGCAAAGCACCGAAAGGCGCGGCGGCAGGAAAACTGTGCCGCCTGGACATTCAGGAACCGAACGCGGGCTTGACCGCCTGCTGCTGAAATGTGGTCCCTACTCACCACCTCCCAACAAGTTCAACGAGAAGTAAGGCGGCGATGAGCGTCGGAAACCATGCTCATCACCGCCTTGTTTCACAGTACAGGGAAATGCGGGTTATCCGCTGGAGAGTGAAAGACGGGTGTCGTTGATTATTTCCATGGTGCATTTTCGCTGATACAAAGAAATTCACGCGAAGAGGCAGGGAATCTTTTCTGTCAATCGGAGTTGATTTTCTACATAAGACATAATGGCATTGGAGTCTTCTTCGCTGTCAATGCCGCAACAGGAATCAAAAAGGCAAAAACACACAGCTGCGCTGTGTGTTTTTGCCTTTTTGCCTTGTAAGGGACTTCTTTCCTCGCTGCCGGGGACCTCCTCCAGCTTCTGAAATCTGGTTTCCAATTTTTCAGAAATGGAGGAAACGGCAAAATGCCGTACACCCAAGATCATCGTTCAAGCATCCGCGAGGAAAGGTTATTATCGCCCGATAGGAGCCTTTCCCGGCTGATCCACAGCCAAATATCACACGCGCCTGAAAGCGCGGATCTGCTGTACCTTGAAAATTTCATAGGCAACCGGATAACAGCCCGAATGAAGCACAGCCCGGCAAATGGCGCGCCATGATCCGCACGGAAAGGAGGATTTGGGCGAGCGATTCAGCCAGTTTGCATCTGTGTGTGGCATCACAGATGGCCATGACCTCCGTTCAGCTAACGATACTCCCGCGTTGAACGCCCTCAAAGCATTGCGCGGCGCACCCATCAGCATGGGCCGGGGTGAGACTCCCGTGGGCGGCTGCCAGCCGCCGTCCGGTTTTGCCAATAACAATTTACAAATGAGGCGAAAAATATCATGAGTTTAAGGGCAGCGCTATATTGCCGTGTAGATTGGAGAATTTCTGTTGAAAATGAAACACAAGGAAGAATATCTGCGATGACCGTCCATCATTTTTTCGGCTCATATCCCATAGCATATAAGGAAGGGGGGCTAAGACAGTGACGGAGGTTGATCGCGAGATTGCTTTGGCTTTATTAAAACGACTATGGAAGCGGGAGTTGATTTCGGAAGAAACGTATGTTTCTGCCAGCAGCTCCCGTTTTTTTGACAAACGGCAATTTACATCTGATACTGAAACCGTCAACAAAATAACTGAGGAGGTCAGTACGGATGGTAACAATTAGATGGCTTCGAGAGCAGATTCGGCAGGGAAAAACCATTTATGATCTGCCGCTCCGGGTTACGTTCTATGCGCGTGTTTCTACGGAAAAGGTGGAGCAGCAGGGTAGTTTGGAAAACCAGATTCAATACTACACAGAGTTCATTCAAAAGAACCCGAATTGGACGTATGTTCCCGGCTACATTGATGAAGGTATTTCTGGAACGAGCACTTATAAGCGTGACAGTTTTCTGCGCATGATCGAGGATGCCAAACGTGGGATGTTTGACTTCATTATCACAAAAGAAATATCCCGTTTTTCCCGCAACACACTGGACAGTATCCAATATACACAAGAGCTGCTGGACAACAATGTGGGTGTACTGTTCCAAAATGATAATATCAACACACTGGACAGCGATAGTGAGTTTCGGCTGATCGTCATGGCTGGTGTGGCACAGGACGAAGTTCGAAAACTATCCGAGCGGTTAAAATTTGGCTTTCGGCAGTCTATCAAGAACGGCCATGTTTTGGGAAATAATCGTTTATGGGGTTACGATAAGAAAGATTG
>OJQF01000605.1_pt1 | contig 18192 bp, 5 predicted proteins | sample 1598681 | NCBI WGS metagenome assembly OJQF01 (sample SAMN03922506, study PRJEB24848) | human gut metagenome | isolation source: stool sample | host: Homo sapiens | place: Germany | collected 2011-11 | reverse complement strand
ATATGTTTAGTCAGCAAGGTGTTGATGCTAATGGACTAAAGACTACTGCATATGAAAACTTTAATCCTGATAATCCAGGTGCTCCACTTAATGGAAAAACATTTGTTCCAGCTACTTTATTAGATCTTAAAGAAGGAGATGCTTGGTTTGGTCATGGAAACATGAATATTGATTCACAAGGAAATGTTGCTATAAATGGTTACATTAAAGAAAGGTTTGATTACTTTAATGGTGGTGTAGATGAATTCTCAGATATTATGATTCAATCTACTAGACAAGTAATGATTGCTTCTGATAGTGATTATACTACTAAGTTTGCAGTAGGTTATAGTAGTGGAAATATTATAATACCTACTCAATTCAAGCTCGATCTAAATGTTCCAGTTAATATTAAGTTCATTAATCTCTCTAGCTTTATGTGGAATTTAGTTCTTGATAATAGAAAGAGTGGATTGTTCTCTGTTAACTATTGGGAAGAATATGGTGATATGGATCAAGCTTATACTTTCCCGAAAGTATTTCTTCATGGAGGAAGAGTATTAGATTTAATATTCTTACCAACTACTCTTAAAACAGAAACTATTGCTAGTATCATAACTACTTATTATCATGGTGATTGGCATGTTATTAATACTAACGAATTTGTTATGAAAAGAGGTACTGCGGGAGATTATTCCGATTATATACTTGAATCAAAGAATTTAGAATATAAATAATTAATATGAAACAAGGAATTGTTGTTGGACAACTTATTGTTAACAATGCTACTGACGAACAATTCAATTCGTATCCTAATTTAGATGCTAAATATGGTCCTTATGACGATATTGGTCAAGCATTATCTACGCTGTCTAAACCTACCCGTGCGGTAGGTTTAACCGTAGGTATTAGAAAGGAAGGAAACGTAATCGAAGAATATTGGTTCAAAGGAGGTATTGAAAACAAACATTTAGTACTTAAACAATTAAGTGCTGATCTTTCTGATTATTACAATAAGAAAGAAGTAGATGATAAATTCGTAGATGTAGATGATAAATTCGAAGAAGTAAATAATACTATTGAAGATACTAATAAAGAAATTAGTGATCTACGTGACGAAGTTATCAATAAAACTGTAGAAGCAGTTATCGCACAAGATACTCCTCCTACTAATAAAGATGCTCTTTGGATAGATACATCTGGCAAAGAATCAGGTATTACTAGTAATGATGATCTCGCTTCTGTTATAGAGGTAATACAAAGTATCCAAAACTATTTGGATACTATTGTTCGTCAAAGAGATTTGATTATTACTCCCGGACATGTTAGCAATACTGTAACTAGTACTCTACTTAGTAAGTACGAACCTATTGATCCTAGTGTTGCTCCAAGTGAAAAGATGAACATTGTTCTTCGTAATGTCAACCGTATGGCTAATAGTCTAGAACCGACTGCTGAAGGTTTCGAACCAACTACTAAAGCTGTTTGTGGACATTATGGTACATTAGCTGAAATACAAGCTAACTTTCAAAAGTTTGTTGAATATGAACTTCTTCTTGCTATTGATGTTAAACGTTTATATACTAAGATAAATGGAGAACCTGTCAATCTTACTGGTAGTGGAGGTAGCGGAGGTGGAGGTAGCATTGATTACGAAGCTCTCGATAAACTTAATACTATTGGTTTGGTTACTCCTAGTGATCAAATCTATCGAGTTAAAGTAAATAATAATGGACAACTAGTTGTTTATAAGAAAGAACTTGATGTTGATCAAGCTGAACCTACTGGTGGTCAAGAAGATCCTAATACTGGTTGGGTTTATGTTACTAGTTTATATCTTCAAAAACTATATATAAATTCTTTATATTGTGGAGGTATTACTAGTGATGAATATAGTTATAATCCATGTTCTCATAACTTCGTTGAACTTAGTAATCTTACAGGCAAAGATGTATCTCTTAAAGGTTTGTCTTTACAGTATGGTACAGAAGGCGGAGATTGGGAAACACTCCCTTTATGGGGGGAGATAAAAGCAGGTTCTACATTCCTTATTCGTGGTGCTCAATGTTCAGTTATGGATGTTAATACTACTCGTATTAAAGTTAAAACCTTTGATATGGAATGGATAGCTAGTGATGGTAAACTTATTAAGTTCGATAATCGTAAAGCTAAGTTTTTCTTAACTTGGGGAACTACTCCATCTAGTGTTGCTAATCCATATAATAATGCGACCACCCCCATAAGGGTATCTAAAGGATATATTGATCTCGTAGGCTTACAAATACTTAATGCTGGTGACGCAGATAAAGTAGATGCTGCTGAGAATACTGCATATGGTTATCTAACTAGTAATTACTTATTTACTAAGTATTATACTATGGATCCTGTTAATCAAGCTACTAAAGCTCTTAGTGCTCGTAACAATGCTAACGATATGTATTTTGTTAATCTCGAAGCTGATGTTATTCCTACTGTTGATAAGTATGTTCCTCGTGCTTCATTTGAAAATAAGAATATATTCTTTAATAAAACTTTATTAGATTCTACTAAACCAAATAAAGTAACTATGACATTAGGTCGTAGAGGTACAGCTCCTAATGCTAGTCGTTGCTTTAATTGGGTATCTGTTGGATATTATGATGAAATGCTTTATTATAGAAAAGTGGGAGCTAGTGGTTGGACAGGTATTGAATCATTTAAAGATGAAACAGGTGTTCGTAAGTACTATAATCGTATTCGTGCAATTACTACTGATGGTACTCCTTTTACTTCTCATAAAGTTGTGTTAACTGAATTGTCAGCAGGAGACTATGAATACTATATTGAACGTATGAGTGATTCTAGTTATAAAAGTCCTACTTATAAGTTCACTATTAAAGATACTGTTAATATTCAGAACAAATGGACGTTCTTACAAACATCTGATCAACAAGGTTTCAATTGGGATGAATATCAAGTATGGAAAATAGCTGCTAAGAATATTGCAGATAATCATATTGATGCTGCTAGTGAGAATGTTGAGTTTATGATTAATACTGGTGATATGACTCAGAATGGTAATCGTATTAACGAATGGTTAGATTATGATTCCGGTCGTGTTCCTTTATTTACTCTACCAGAAATGGTTACTGTTGGTAACAACGACTTAACTCCTGCTAATGTTTATGTTCTTGGCGATGGTGGCGATAACTCTAAGATCAATGCTACTAACATTCGATTTTTCTATTGTCATGAAATAAATGAAGAGAATCCTCCTATATTTACTATACAGAATAAAGAGATTTATATTGAATGTTTGTATTCATTTGATTTTGCTGATACTCATTTCTTATGTGTTAACAGTGAGATAAGTTCTAATACTGAACGAGATGTTTATGGTCTTAATCCACAAAGTGTTGTTTATGATTATATTCGTCAATGGTGCGAAAAAGACTTAGAGTATATTGATAGTAGTATTAATCATAAGATAGCTTATTGTCATGAGATGCCTTTTACAATCATTACTCAAAATCTTATCAATTCGTTCTATTGGGACGGTACTGAATATCCAGATGTTGAACGTAGTGGAAGTCGTCTTAACTTTAATACTAGTAAAGCTAATGCTTATTGGTTCTCGAAGTTCTTAAATAACAATGGTTATCGTTTGTGTCTTGGAGGTCATAAACATACATATAGTTGCAGCTATCCTTTGATAGAGAATCCTAATAGCTCTATGAAGCCTATAATTCAAGTTACAGCGGAGTTATTGCAGAGCAACTTCGGAAGTACGGAATTGTACGAAGAGACAGCAGAGGGCTTCCTAAAGGGTCAGAAATTCCCTAAATCATGGCAAAATAACTCGAATTATGATATGGTAAAACATCTATGTACATTTGAGTTAGTCAGCAAAATAACTGCTCCTACGTACATTATGTGCCAAGCTACGGGCTATAAACACACTAGTAATAAGGAATTGCCTAGTCCGAATACTCCGTGGCTTCGATATTTCTTTCCTGCTAGTATTACTATTAATAGTAGAACTGATGTTACTGCTAAAGTAAATGCTGGTCAGCGTTATCCTTTCTATATTATATATAATGTTTACAATAATAAAATCGAAGCTAAAGTTAAGAAAGTAGCTAACGTATTTAATAATAGTGGTAAATATAATATTAATATTCAAGGCGAAGCTCCTAATGCAGAAGCTATTGGTGGTAATGGTGAAACTAATAATGGAAATGATATAATAACTATAATTAAATAATTATGTCAGAAGTAATTAAGAGATTTAATAAAGAGACCGGACAGTGGGAAGTAGTTGCTGCCGGTAATGCTAATAATATTATCACTACTGATCCTCGTCTTCTAGATCCTGAAGAAGTCGCTAATGGAAAAGTAGAAGAGAATATTAATGAAGTTCTAGTTAAGTATAAGGAGAAACTTGCAGAACATGATGGTCACATTGCTTGGTTAGCAGAGCATGGTGGCGGTGGTAGCGGAGGTGGTGGAGGTACTACCGATGCTAAAGTTACTATTACTAATGGAGACATTGTAATAGAAGGTAATACTAAGTATCTATATTCTAGTGTTACAACTAATATAAAACTTAATTATCTTATTGAATCATCTAAGAATAATAAACGTTACTTTATAAATGTTTCTCTTGATGGTAGTAGTATCATTAAAGATCAAGAAGCATGGACTAATACTCCCGGTACTCTTATTATTCCTAAGTTAGATCAATTCTCAAATAACAGTACTCATTCGGTAGTTATTACGGCTACCGATACTGATGGATTTGCTGCTGAATCTTATCTACTAAATATTGTAGAAGCTAGTATTAAGTTAGCAAGTAGTGTTGCAGGAAGTACTGCTACGGTTGGTATCGATTACTTCATAACTTATACTGTTACTAGTAAGATTATTGGTAGTGCTGCAAGTCTTGTTGTTACTAATATAACTAATGGTTTCTCTAAGAGTATTGATCTCGGTGTTACTACTAGTACTACTCCTCGTCAGATAAATGTTAATCTATGGGAACTAGGTAATATTATTGCAGGTAGTTCTTATACTATTCAAGCACAAGCATTTACTGATATGTCAGGTTCTACTGTTCAATCCGATGTTGTAACTAATCGTACAGTAGTAGAAGATGGTATTAATCTTGTTGTTCTTGTAGAAGGTATTACTAGTAAAGCAGAAGTAGATGAAGGAGTTGAGAAAACTAAGTTCTCTCAAGGTGGTAATATATCTTTTGCATTTACTCCTTATCTTGCAGGTGTTTCACTTATTTATTACGCTGTTCGTCTTGAACACAATGGTACTGTTCGTGATATTGGTTATTTCGATACTGGAAATTATAACGATAATCAATATGTTCAACGTGGTAAACAACAGGTATTCTCTTGGGCTATTCCAACAGAAGGAGATATTCTTGGTGATTGGAATATAACTCTTCGTTGTTGGTCTGAAAAAGGAGATCCTATTACTGATGTTGAACTTATTTGTCAAGTCGTTGCTAGTTCTCAGTCTTTAATTCCCGATCAGAATCCTAATGATTCTATGTATGCAGCTTGGCATATTCGTCAAGAATCATTTCCTCAAACTCCTACTGCTAGACAGTGGACATCTAGTGTTCCTAAGTTTACTCCTCCGGGTTCTCTAGAACCAGTTGGTGCAGTTACTAATCTTGAAGTTTATAATACTAATGGTGCTTTATCTGGATTCTTAACTCAAGATGGACAATCTATGTTACGTATCTCAGGTGAAGCATATGGTATTATAGATGTTCAACCATTTAAAGATAATGCTACTGAACTAACCAATTGGAGTAGACAAGGATTTTCTATGTCTGTTACATTTAAAACAGATGTTCATCCATTTACTAATAGAACAGTATTCTTTTGTGGTGATTATAATACTGATGAAGAATTTTCAGAAGGTATTAAGATTGGTCTAGAAGATATTACTTGGAGTTACACCGATGGTAATATTAAAGAAACTATTAATTGTAAAGTACAACAGAATGTTATCAATACTGTTGACTTTATTGTTAATAAGAATCCCAATAAACGAGTTGTCGGTATTTTTGTTAACGGTACTCTTAATGTTGCACGTGAGATAAAGACTGACTTTACTTGGAAGAGCTCTTCTAAGATTTATCTTGGTTGTGATATTAGTAATGCAGGTCGTATTCAGAATTATTCTGATGTTAACTTCTACGATATTAAGTTATTCCGTTCTCCGCTTAATGACAAAGAGATTGTTATTAATTATATGAACGCTAATGCTAGAGCTAAACTTCTAGAAGATGGTAGTATTGATTTCGTAGCTTATAACTCTGCTAAGTTACGTAACTTTTTCTCTACTTCTGATAACTCTGCGCATTCTACTTTATGGGATGATATTAATCAGACTTATGCTACTGTTAACTTCAATAGTCTTATTTCTGATACTACTCGTACTCTTCCTGTTGATATAATGCTAATCAATTGTGCTAATACAGGTTTTACTCGTGCAGTATTTGAAGAGATCGGAGGTCAGAATAACAACTGGTACACAGGTTGTACTATGAGTTACTTTAGTCCTACTTCTGGAAAATCTAGTGCTGAAAGTACTACTGATGTTGCTGTTTCTAAGCAAGGAACATCTACTATGAACAACCTTATTAAGAATCTTGAGATTCGTTTTGATAAGATGTTAAAAGCAGATGATGGTAGTAATCTTGATTACGAACTATTCCAACCTAAAGAGACTTGGTTTCCCGAACGACAGTTTACTCTTAAAGCTGATGTTGTCGATAGTGCTCATGCTAATAATGCTTCTATTGGTAAATGGATTAATGATAATGCAGATATTCTATTTGAGAAAACTCCTCCAATGGAAGAACTCGAAGCTCGTCGTCCAACTGATACTAGAGATAAAACTAAAGTTCATGAGAAAGTAACTATTAAACAAACTCTTGAAGGTTTTCCATGTATTCTTCTTATTCAATTTGATGGAGAAGAAACTCAAACTTGTCTTGGTATTTATAGTTTCAATTTAGGTCGTGGTGCTTATTACAATATGGGCTTCCGATTCTTAAAAGACTTTACTACTAAGATAAAGAATAGTACTGGTGAATATGTAGATAATGCTCTTCCTGCTTTTGTTACTTCTTATCATGCTTATGGTCAGAATGAAAAGTTTGGTAGTATCGATCAACAGAAAGTTTACTCTTATGAAATAGGTGAGAACGCTAATGTTATTGTTGATGGAAACAAAACATTACCGTTAGCTTTGTTTATGCAAGATGATATATCTATTATTAAGCATGTAGGGGAGTTTAAATATAATGGTGGTAATTGGCTAGACCCAACTGCTTCTGTTACTGATGATGCTGTTTGGACAGCTCTTCAAGAACTGTTTACTCTATTTGCTCAAATGACTTCTTCCACGGTTAAGAAATATACTTGGAATGAACAGTCTGGAGGATATGTTGAAACAGAAGGTGAATATCCTGCTCAATCAAGTTGGTCTACTCTTGCTGCTGAACTAGATACTAAGTTCTCAATTAAGAATGCTTATTCTTATTTCTTAGTATGTGTTAAGTTCGGTCTTGTCGATTCTCTTGGTAAAAATATGACTATCGTATGTTATGATATTGGAGGAACTAAGAAATGGTATATTAGGTTCTACGATATGGATACTGCTAATGGTCTTGATAATACTGCTCTTGAATCTGTTGCTAAAACAGCATACCTTGATACCTTCTCTAATAATCCTAACACAGATGTTAATTCATTAGTTACTACTCGTAATTCTCCCGATGGTGGTTACGATACTTATAGTTCTCGTATGTGGGATGTTCTTCGCGATAGTATTTTTATTAATACTGGAATCTTTGATTCTTCTCTTGAAGAACTTTGGGACTTATGGAGAAACAATGCTAATATTAGTAAAGACGTTAATCATTATATAGATGAATATTTCTCTGCACAAACTAAGTCATGCGGAGAACTTCTATTTAATTACGACTATAATGTTAAATATCTTACTGCTTATGTTAGTGAAGCAGGAGGTTCTGCATCTTATGCTAATATTGAATTCTTACATGGTACTCGTGTTGAATATGTTCGAGATTGGTTAAAGAAACGTTGGTGGTTCTTCGATGGAGTATTTAGATACAATAATGTATCTAATCTTCAACCGTATAATACTAAAGGCGCTTTCTCTGCTGGTGGTGCAGAAGCTACAAATCCTCGTCTTACTATTACTTCTAATGTTCCAATGATATTTGTTATCAACATTGGTAATACTACTGACACTAGATATTTTTTACAAGAAGGAGTTCCTACTTTAATTAAGTTAGCACCTATTAGTTCTTTTAATACTCAGATTACTATTAACAATACTCCGCAAATCAATGACATCAAAGGTCTAAAAGAAATGAGATTCCAACGTTTCATGTCTACTATGAAACTTCCTAGTTTCTCTCAATTGGATTTATCTGATGCTGATACTCTTAGTAATGCTCCTGTTCCATTTGAAACAGTGTTTGTTAATGACGAAGACTTTTCAGATGTTAGACATATTAATCTATCTAATACTAAGTTTTGGAGTGGAAGTTCTGAAGTAGGTACATTTACAGTTAATATTGAAAAGTATACTAAGTTGAAAGACTTAGATATATCTAATTCAATAGTAACTTCTATGTCTCTGCCTAATGCTTCTCTTGCATCTCTTAATATTACTAATAGTTCTATTGAGATTATTAACTTAGTTAATCAGCCATTCTTAGATAGTATAGATTTTAGTGGATGTAAAAGATTGAAATCTGTTACTATTGATTCTTGTGAAAAGATTACTGAACTAAATCTTACTAATCTCGGAGATTTACATACTATTAATATTACTAACTGTCCTAATCTTGTTGCAATTACTTGTACCAATAACGTAAATCTTACTACGTTTAACGTATCTAACTGTAACAAAGTTAAGACTATTAATATTAGTAAATGTACTAATAGTGGATTAGATATTTATATTGTTGGTGCTCCTAATATTGAAGAACTTAATATTAGCGGTACTAATACTACTAAACCTATTCAAGCTGCTGCTGAATTGCCTAAACTTACTAAATTGATTATGAACAATACAAATATTAGTTCTATTCAATATGGTAATAAAGCAATTCCTAAGTATAATAACAATCCTATCTTTGACGTTACTAATTTAAGACTTAGTACGTTTACTGTTACTTGCGCAGCAGGAGTTCATTACTTTAAGTTCGATAATAATCCGGATGCTCCTGTTAGTATTGGTAGTAGTTTCTTTGTTGGTTGTACTTCTCTTAAACGAGTATTTGGACATATTAAACTTACAGGTACTAATACATTTAGTGAATGTAATAATTTCTATATTCATGAACCACCCGCTTTAGTTAACGGTAAAACACCAATGTATGCTAATCAATACTATGGTTCTAAAACTAATACAACAGAAGGTAAAACTGAATGGGAAGCTAATACCAATCTTGGTACTAACATAACTATTGGTACTACCAATATGTCTAACATGTTCAAAGGAACTAATTGCAAACTCTTCGATGCTTATTATATTCTTTATAAATGTAATAATGTTACTCTGTTGACGAATTGCTTCTATGGTGCTAAAATACAACTTAGTATTGTAGATAGTTTCAATCGTAACATGTTTATTAACTGTGGTAAAGTAACTAATATGGATGCCATATTCTACGGTATCTCTGGTGGAACTTGTATTTTTTATACTTGTACTAGAAATAACAATGGAGAAATAACTAATAGAAATGGATTGTTATCTCCGCTTGTTAATCTTGTATCAATGTCACAAGCATTCTATTTTAATGGTAATAAATATACGGATGATTTCATATTTGCTAGACCTGTTGGTAATATAGAATGGAAAATAACTTGTTTCTATTTAGCATTTAGTGGTGTACTTTGTTTCATTACTGATGCAAGTAGAGAGTGGACAACCGAACCAACTACTTCTGACTTTAGTGCTGCTAAAGCTAGTAGACTTCTTATTAATATTCCTAACTTAGCTTATATTAATGGAATGTTTAACGGTTCTAATATTAATTTTGATCTAGTTGAGAATGACGATGAGAAGAAAACTAAGTATTGTCCATTGTTCTACAATAATACTAAATTACTATATATAACTAATAGTTTTAATAATCTTAATCATTCTACTGGTTCATTATTAAATGTATTTGGAGGACAAATTGAAGGTAAAACAGATAAATTCTCTAGTGTATTTTATGCTATTCAAGGAGCATTTAATGCTGCTAGCAATAGTACTATTGAATTCCCGATTCATAATTCTATGTTCCGTAGAATAAAAACTAGACTTAAATATATTACTGGTACATCTGCTACGAATGCAACTACTAATCCTTGTTTTACAGGATTTACTAAAACATTCCTTAAAGAAGATACGGAAGTATTTCCTTACGAAGTATTTAGTGGTTGTAGTGCATTAGTTGAAGCTCCCGGATTCTTTAGTAATATAAAATGTCCTACTGGAACTGTTGTAGAACTACCTAAAGATATATTTAAAGATTGTATTAATCTTACTAATATATCATATGAGTTTTATAACATGGAGAACGTGAAGTACTCCCTTACGGGGGAAGGTTTTAAGAACTGTAAGATAGTTAATGCTGCTTACTGTTTTGCAGAAACTAACGTTAAGTTTGCTAAGACAGGAATGATACCTTATAAGTTATTCTATCAAGAACAACTTGTTAGTTCTACTATTAAAGGATGGAAAGAAGCGGATGCTGCTACTGATAATATAACTCCTAATTTTGGTATTGATTCTGATGGAAATTGGATTCCCGATGAAGAACTTCCAACTGCTATGCCTAAAGAACGTTCTTATAGTATAGTGAGAACTACTCGTAGAAAGAGTATTACTAACATGGCTTACTGTTTACAATACTTTCAAGCTACTGATTCTGCTCCTTATACTATGAATTATGGTAGTTTAAAGTCTAATGATTATGGTGATTTACTTATACCTAATGAACAATATAATCCTGTTAACTATATAGTGAATCCTAATTATAATCCTAATGAATTCATTGATGAAGAGCAAACTATTCCTAATCCTAGTAGAGATATTCGTCGTATTATAGATAATCCTAATTATAATAAGTATGAACTTATTTGGAATGTCTATGCTTATGATGGTCTTACAGGATTATACGATATGATTAGTAATTCAGAGTTATATGCTGCTGTTACTGCTGGTACTATTTCTGTTAGTCCAGATATTCCACAGGAGTTTAATGATCCTGCTGATGCGATTAATGCTCCTGCGTCAGAAGCAACTAATCGTAAAATTATGAATTACTTCTGTCCGCCAGATTTATTCGCTAGTTGTAGTAATACTACGGAAGTTAATGTCGTAGGAGTATTCTATTATAGTGGAAGAAGTAATGGAGATCCTTCTTATGATTATATGAATTACGGTCTTCGTGGTCGTCCTTGTCCTTACTTGTTCAAGCCTATATCTAATGTACAAAACATATCTTATATGTTCTATATGATGCCGTTATTAGCTCCTTATAAGTGGAACAATACTACGACTAATGAAGAAGGTCTTGCTTATTCTACTGAGTTCTTTGCTAATATTCCTAAGTTAGTTACAATGAGTTATGCATTTGTATCTACTATTATTCCTAGTAAAGTAGTTATTGATCAATCTACATTTATTAATAACTTGAATTTACAGAATATAGATCATGCTTGGTTAGAATGTCAGTTCTTAGGAACTACTGCTGAAACACAAGTTCATGAGAATACTTTCTCTCGTAATACAAATCTTCGAGATATTAGTTATTGTTTTGCTTCTGCAACTAATAGTGGAGGATGGAGCGGTCGAAGTCCTAAGAAGATTAGTTCTAATCTATTTACTGCTAATAAGCATAAGAACATTACTAATTGTTCGGGAGTATTCTATGCTGCTACTGCTACTGTTGGTAGTGTTCCAGAGTTTTGGACTTGGCTTAATGCTCTATCGTCTAATAATAGAGCTAATGTATTTTATCGAATGGTTAAAGCTAATCTAACTAATGGAGCAAGTATTCCTGCTACTTGGAATAATGGTATGACTTAATTAATAATAGTTATGACATTAAAAATAAATTAGTATATTTGTGTGCTTCCCCCGTAAAGGAATGAACGGGTGGAAGCACTTATTATTATTAACTCTTTAAATAATATTGATATGGAAGGTAATTGTATTTATAATCGCGCTAATGCTGCGAACAGTCTACAAATTTCTATAATGGGTAATATTACAGGTGCTAACTTTAGTATTCCCGATGGTCGTGGTGGCAAAGAACCATTCTTGCTAAAGAACGTTACTGAAGAGAATATTACAGTTAGTGTTATTCTTTATGGTATGGAAGATCCTATTGAAACTATTGTATTTCCGGGTTGGAATGTTGAATTAGTTAAAGAAGTAGTAACTGCTGTTGAAGGTTTGCAATATGGGTATTAATATTAGTGGGCTTGGAGCCGCTAATGGTATTGGCTTCAAGTCTAAGGTTAGTGGTGGGAGATATCTCCCACCCGACCTCAAAGCAAGATTGGTAAGTGTAACTTCTTGCTATGGTAAAAAGAACACCGATAGCGATAAAGATATACTTAAAGATAAAACTGGACAAGGTAACGATCTCATTGTTTATAACGGTACTTTCGATAATATTAAAGATGGATATGATGCTCCATTCTTTAGTTTCATGAATCCTGCTCTTACGGTAGATACTAAGTTTGTTACTTATATAGATGAAGTAACTCTTAAATCAATTGGTCCGGATATTAATCGTGTTGTTCTTTATACGAATCCTGCTAAATATAAGAAACGTATTCCTAGTTTCATTATTAATGTTAACTGTTCTAAGAGTTGTCGATATTATTATATTGATAAGAATAAACCTAATGTTAGAACTGTATTTAATCTTCAACAAGGAGTTAATGCTGTTCCTGAATCTTATGCTGATTTATATAGTGGTACCGAAGATGAAGGAGCTGTTAATGCTATTGGATTTGCTTTAGATGAAGGTGCAACACTTGAAGTTAAACAGTTGTCTCGTTATACTGGTGGTTTATTAACTAGCGGTATAAATGGAGTAGGTACTTTTGTTGAATCAGTTAAACCGTTTAAAGAAATGGTAGGAGATTCACAATCTGTTTCTATTGTATCTATGATAAGTATATTAGAACCTATTTCTATTAATTATGAAATAACTATTAATAATGTTAGAGCTATAACTAATGAATTATATGGACGTAATGTATTTAAAGGTACTGAAATAGATAAAACATACATAATTGGGTATTACGCAAATCTTCCTTCTTCTACTAATAATATTGGTATTATTAATAATATTTTAGGAGATGATAAAGATTGGACTTATCAATCAGGTGGCAATATTGTAGATACTGCTAAATTATCTATTCAAGGTTTTAGAGGTACTTCCAGTATGCCATATGCAATGGTTCGTTCTGTAATATATTGGAATATTGTTCTCAAAGGTAAAGCTACTATTGACGAAATCAATCAAGTAATAGAATATTTTAATCTTGATAGACCGGGAGTTGTAGTTAAACCGGATATTCTATATGATATTAAACGTCAAGGTATTACTAATGATAATCATGCTGAGTTCGAAGATAAGTTGAAAGACTTTATCTATGGATTCGATATGCAGATGTATAATATGAATTGGGAAGGTACTAGTGGAATCAATACTTATCCAGTTGTATTTGGAAGTAATAAAACTTGGTATTCACTAACTATAAAAAATTATGAATACACATTAAATCCAAATATAATTCATCTGACACATATAGATACTGCCGTAGCTCTACAATATACTTATTTAAAAAATAATGGAGTTATTTCTAATATTAATAGAGAAGCTCCTGCTTTTAAATTAAAAGTTACAGGTTTAAATAATAATATTTATGTATATTATAGATATCTTGCTACATCTGATGCTACCACCATAAGTATATATAATATAAGAGAAGATGGAATTTATGATATACCTAAATCATATAAAGTAACAAATGCTATGACATTGCCAACAGTATTTACTAGTTTAGGAATTGGTAATACTGATGGTGTTTTCGAACATGATTGTAATCTAACATTAGAAATACTTCCCGATAATGAAGGAGCTCTTAATCTTAATGGTATTAATAACTTCGGTAAAGTAACGAATGTTCCTGTTTGGAAAGATTATACTATTGCTTCTCTTCGTAAATGGTTGTCTAATACTAATGGAGAAACAGGTTCTATATTATCTAAATCTATTCAAGGACAAGATGGTGCTTTTATATTTGAACAAACTCTTAGCTTAACTTCAAAATGGACTAGTACTTATAATTTTGGATTAGTTACTAGTATATTATCTAATAGTAAACTAAATGAAAAATCACTTACTTATCAAACTAAATATACATATGGTATTAATGAACAAGTTCTACAAGTTGGAACTGGTCTTGATACTAGTCGTATGTGGCTCGGAACTATTAGAGATGGTGACAATAGATTTTCATACATTTCTATATGGTCTGCTATGTTATTTCGTTATACTATGTCAAAGTTCCTTCTCGAACGTCAACTCAAGAAGTATAAGATAGGCAGTTTCTATGATAAAGGAATGGTGATATGGCGTCCGGAAGTTACTAGTAATAACAGTAATTATGTATTTACTCCTAGAATTAGAATGTCCGATGGTACTGTTAAAGCTCTTATTAATGGAGAATATTATAATCCAACAGATGCTAATCTAGTAATGGATATTACTGTTATTGGCGTTAATGAAGTTACTGATCTAACTATCAATAAACAATCTTATAAGCCTATTCAGTATCCTACTTATTGGAGAGTTGAGATTCCATTTCCTACTAAGTCTCCACAACGAATTAGTATTACTATTGAAGAATATGTTCGTTATGAAAGTATTGTTCAACCTTATCCAGTAATGTTTAAATTAGTAGATAAAGATACTAATAAAGAATATACTTGGGGAGATAAAGTTAAAGTAGGTTCTACTATTAAAGTAAATAGTATAATCTATGATTATCAAACACTGTGGAGTATTCATGGCTATCTTATAGGAAATGATCCTAAAACTTATTCTTATAATGAAATTATTAATAAAGATATCGTAGTAACTAAACCGTTATCTTTTAGTTGTAAAAAGAAATGGTTGTTATCTGCTGCTGAACCTTTGTTCGTTTACGATCCAGCAATCTTTACTAATAATGCTATTAAAACTCTTGGTTATCTTCCTGATATAAGTGGTCAAAATAGACATCTTAAACTTTATAATTTCTCTTATGAAGGAATGAGCGGTAAAGATGGATATCCAGTTGTATTCGGAAAGAATAAAACTTGGACTACATTGAGAGCTGAATCAGATATTGTTAAATACGGTATTAGTTCTAACAAACTCACTATCTATAAAACTAATAGTAATTCTGCGTTATTATATTCTATTGTTTATAATAATGGAACTAGTTATTTAAGTACTATTCCTTCATTTAAACTAAAAGTAACTGGTATTAGACAAGGAAGAAAAATACTTTATAGGTATATATCTGAATCTAATAGAAATATTACTTCTGATTTAGTAATAGTTAAAGATGGTACATATGATATGCCTCAAAGTTATCAAATAGAACCTGATGAATCTACTCCTAATAGTTTAGTAGGATTTATTGTAGATGATAATAGTGATGCTACTATAATATTAGAAGTTCTTCCCGATTACAAAAATAGTCTCTATTTTAATGGTATTACTAATACTGCTTCTGTTCTTAATCTTGATCATGGTGGTAAATGTTTAGTTACCAAGATTAACTATAAGTTTAATCAAGAAACTATTTGTATTTACGATCAACGAAAGAATACTCTTGAAGAGAATATTAAGAAGTTTGCTCTACTCGCAACTCAACAATCAGATATTGCTTACGGTAATGGTTTAGAAGGAAATACTTATATTAATAATGTATTAAACAACTACGTTAAATCTTCTGAACTTGAAAACGTAGAACATGTTGCTACATTAGTATCTAGTGTTGTTACAGACAGTAATACAAACACTCCTTTATTTGGTAGAAATGTTTCTAATCAGCACTATGCTCAGTTTGCTATGTATAGAACTATTCTTCTTCCAGAAGTTCCTAATGCTGCTGATCGTGCTATACTTAATAAATGGTGTGGTCTTCCAACAGGTTATCTTCCGAAGCCCGAATATTATTGGGATGTTACTGGTAAATCAAATAGTGATACTGCTACTCGAAACACTATTAAGAATCTAGGTACTGCTAAACCTGTTGCGTCTACTTCTGATGAAGATGCTTATTCTTTAGAAAATAAGAATGTTGCTTACGAAGGTATGTCAGGTTATAATGGTTATCCTGTTGTGTTTGGTGCTAATAAGACTTGGGAAACTTATGCAACATATAACTTTACTGGTACTATAAATAACAATAAGTTACATATAACTCATATTGAACATGCAAGTAATGGATTCTTATTTAGTTATGTAAAAAGAGAAGGACAAATACTTAACAAAAAAGAAATACCTTCTTTTAAAATTAAAATTAGTGGACTTGAAGGAGATAGTAAACTACTGTATTTATATTTAAAAACTGAAAATGCTACTGGTGGAAGTTCTTTAAGTGTAGGTAATGGTGTTCATGAATTACCTAAATCATTTATTCCAACAGAATCCTTGGAAAGTAATATATGGGTAGGTTTTACAATATCTTCTGCTCAAGAAGGAGTATCAAGTTTTGATTGTGATATAACATTAGAAATACTTCCAGATTATTATGGTCTTTGTCTTGATGGTATTACTAATTATATAGAATGTGCAAATATTCCTGCATTTACTGATTATACTTATATTCTAATGAGACAAATATTAAGTAATAATATTCCGAATTCTGTTACAATGCATAAAGGAATTGTTAAAGCATTCGCTGGTGCATTTACTGCTGATTACGTAATAAATAATGAAGAAGCATATATAAATAAGTTTGCTTTTCATTCATTCGGAGCTGTTAATGTTATATATAGAAATAAAGTAGCTAATAAAATTATTTGGGCAAATACTACTTCTGTTAATGGTATAGCTGTTAGTAGAGGAAGTAATACAGATGATGAAAGTATAACTATTGCAAAATTTGGAAATAATTATCGTAGGATGGTATTCTATAAATTAATGTTATGGAGTAAATCAATTACTAATACTTATCATATTAATATGCTTCGTAATCTTATTAATAACGGTGGTATTATTGATCTTAACGATTCTATATTTGATCAAACTTCTAACGAGTAATATATTTATTGTGAAACAAATTAAATTAATTAAATTATGGTTTATGTAATTGTTACAGTTGCGTGGTTAATAGGTCATGGATTACCTATTCTCGCACATCAGAGAAAAAGTAAAGATGGTTCTAAAGTTCTAATTGGTTATGAACAAATTGCTCCTGTTCTTACTCAAGCAGACGAAGAGAATTTAACTAAGTACTATTGGGATAGTCAAGAACTAACTGAAGTTCTTAATGGTGAAGAATGGAGTTGGGAAGAAGAAGGACAAGAAGTTCCTATTGATACTAATTTTAATTCTTTTCTTGTTATTGCAGCAGGAATTAGTTATGCTAAACTTCATATTAACGAATATAATTTTGATAATGCTAAAGCTCTTGAACTTAAAGAACTTTATCCTGCTTGGGAATCTTTCTTTGATAAGATTATTAAAGTAAATACTATTGTTAATTACGAAGGTAATCTTTATCGGTGTATTACTGAATCCTCCCCCGTAAGAGAAGGAGCTACACCAGTTGATTCTATTGAAAACTATGAACTAATCGAATAAAACGATAACTCTAATAGTATGCACTTAAAAGGCTAGGTTAAAACAACTTAGCCTTTTATTTTGTTCACTACTCAACTATATTTTTACTAAGATTTAATCAGATTGTTAATTAGCGATAATGCTCGAACTATTTATAACTCTGTTTATTTTAATGGTGTAATAGCTATTACAGATTCCCTTAATTTTAAAACTTAAACCTTATTGTTATGCAAGTAATTGAAAAAGTAAAAGTTGTTCCCGAAGGTTATAACGGAGCAGGAATGGACGGTTACAATCGTCGTGATGTTAACGGT